>Ga0315338_1000192_pt1 | contig 226485 bp, 191 predicted proteins | sample ASW8metaG_FD_204518 | JGI IMG/M metagenome (GOLD analysis project Ga0315338, IMG submission 204518) | Ammonia-oxidizing marine archaeal communities from Monterey Bay, California, United States - ASW #8 | ecosystem: Environmental > Aquatic > Marine > Coastal | place: USA: California | collected...
GCCCGGCATCCCGGACTTGTCGGTCGGCACCAGTCAGGCTACGACTCGCGCGTGCTTTCGTCCGCCGCGAGTTCGTGGATCTCCTGACACGGATCATCGGGACGGTCGTGCATCGGCCGTACGTATTCGGGTTCCTCGCCGTCTACCTCGCCGCGGCCGTGTCGCGTCTCGGATGGCGCCGGACCACGGTCTTCAGCGTCATCGCGTACCTCGTCGCGTTCTCGGCCGAGTTCAGCTCGACGCGCACTGGGGTGCCATTCGGCCTGTACCACTACATCGATACAACGCGGGATCGCGAGCTCTGGATCAGCAACGTCCCCTTCTGGGATTCCCTGTCGTTCACCTTTCTTTGCTATTTCGGGTGGCGCATGGGGGTGCTCCTGTATGCGCCCCTGTCCGTCGGCGCTCGACGCTTCCAGGTCGTCGAGACCCGTGCGATCGCGACCTCGTGGCGCGCCTGCCTGACGGGCTCGTTGCTGATGACCTGGCTCGATGTCGTGATCGACCCGCTGACCGTCCGTGGCGATCGCTGGTTCCTCGGCCGCATGTACTACTATCCGGAGGGTGGGGTGTACTTCGGAGTCCCACTCAGCAACTTCCTGGGATGGTTCGTCGTGGGGGTCACGGTGATCCGACTCTACCAGTTGATCGAAGGGGCCGCGTGGTGTCGGCGGGGGAACGCCGGCGTTCGCCCGACCCGGTACGGGGGACTGTTCGATCTCGCGGTCTACGTCGGCATCCTGACATTCAACCTCGTGCTGACGTTCGCCATCGGCGAGACCCTCCTCGGCACGATCGGGATCATGATCTTCCTGCCGATCGTCGTCCTCGTGCTCACCCACCCGGCGAACCCGCAACGCTGGGCAACCGCCGCCGACTTCGCCGCCCACCGACGGGACTATCCCGTCTCCTCGGTGCCCGATCCCGCGTCCGGCGAGCTGGAATGCTGATCGGCGTCGTCACCGCCATTCGCCCGGAAACCAGGACCGTCCTGCGTGCATTGTCCGGGGTCCAACGCGTCCGCGACGGTCAGGGATCGGTGTGGCGGGGGAAGGTTGGCGGGGCGGACGTGGTCGTGCTGCAGTCGGGGGTCGGGCTCGCCCGTGCGGAAGCGGCGACGAAACGCTTCGTGGCCCCTCCGGATCTCATCGTCTCGGTCGGCTTCGCTGGCGCACTCCGTGAGCGGGTCGAGGTCGGGACGCTGGTCGTAAGCACCAGGGTCGTCTGGGAGGATACGTCCGGGTGCGCGACCTACGAAGTGGCAGCGCCCCTCGTCTCGTCTCTGCGTCACGCAGCAAAGGGCCCGACGATCGAAGGGCCACTGTTGTCGTCCCCGATCGTGCTGTCCACTCCCGCCGAAAAGGCCGCCGCCGGAGCGCGCTACGGAGCCGCCGCCGTGGAGATGGAGGGAGCCGCTCTTGTCCGATACGCCGAGGACCACGGAATCCCGTTTCTTCCCGTACGTGCCGTCCTCGACCCCATGGAACTCTCGCTCGACGACTTGCCGTCCGGAATCGCGTCGAGCTGGAGCGCGCGGGCTCGTCTCCTGGCGGCGCCGGGACTGTGGCCGACGCTTCGCCTGCTTCGCGCGAACGCCGCGGCAGCAGCGACCGTGCTCGGCCCGGTGTGCAAACGCGTACTGGCCGGACTCGCCGCACCAGCTTGAACGGTCGCCGGGTTGCCCAGCCTTCTCAGGCTGGCTATTTAGCCCGCTGACCGGACGGTCGGGGAGGTGGTTCTGGTGAGGTTTCCCGCGCACATCATCACGGACATGCTGCGATGGCAGCTCAAGAATCGGATGCGTGGCAACACGCGTTATCCGCTCGTGTTGATGCTCGAGCCCCTGCACACGTGTAATCTTGCGTGCCTGGGCTGTGCCCCCGAACGCTACAGCGGTGATCTCAAGGATCGACTGCCCCTGGAGGAATGCTTCCGGGCGGTCGACGATGCGGGCACACCCGTCGTGTCGCTCTGCGGCGGCGAGCCGACGATCTACCCGGAGCTCCCGGAGCTCATCGCGGGGATCATCGCACGCAAACGGCACGTCTACCTGTGCACCAACGGTATCTTGTTGGACCGTTTCTTCGCCAAGAACTCGCCCCACACCCGCTTGTCGATCAACGTCCATCTCGACGGCATGGCGCGGACACACGATCACGTCGTCGATCGCGCCGGCGTATTCGAGCGCGCTATCGAGATGATCCGAACCGCCAGGTCCCTCGGCTACCGGGTCTGCACCAATACCACCGTGTTTCGTGAGACGGACATGGACGAGGTCGAGGACATGCTGGCGATGCTGACCGATCTCGGGGTCGACGGCATGCTGCTCTCACCCGGCTATCACTACGAAGCGCTCCCCGACGAGCACTTCCTCTTCCGCAACGAGGTCCACGCGAAGTTCAAGCGCGTCCTCGAATTGTCGACGCGCTACCAGCTGCACTCGACGCCGCTGTTCCTCGAGTTTGCTGCGGGTCTGCGCGACTATCCCTGCACGCCATGGGGCAACGTCACGCGCACTCCCAAAGGATGGAAGGGGCCCTGCTACCTGATTGGCGAACGCCACTTCGATACGTGGGACGCGTTCTGGAATGGTATCGACTGGGACTACTGGGAGCGCCGCGAGGACCATCGCTGTCAGAACTGCCTGATGCACAGCGGATTCGAGGCTTCGGTCGTCCGGCAACTCGGTGACAGTCCACGCGATGTCTGGCGCATGGCGAAATGGAACTTCGCCGGGTGAGCCACCAGCGCACACCACTGGCACTGAATGTGCGTCGCGGATGACACACTACGTGCACGCCAACGCCCATTCACCCGCGTAACCCTGCGAAACAGGCTGTCGGCCCGAAGGGCATGGCGCTTGCTCCATCGTTCACTCGATGGCAGCTCGCACGCAGATCCCGTCGCTCCAGGTGCTGTACCATGAGTTGGTACGCGCGCCATGGATCTGCCTGACAGCGATGCGCGCGGAATCTCCAGCTCCGGAGCCCATCGTCGCCACCGGCGGCGGAGAGCCAGTACTCGTGCTGGGCGGCCTGTTCAGTCGGCCCTTCTACTACGCGCCGCTCGGCCGCATCATTCGACGACGTGGATACTCCGTCCACTTCGACGATGTGTTCAATGCACGACCGTTCCGACCCCATCTCGTGGATCTTCGGGCACGCGTACAGGAGATCGCCGCCGACACCGGGGGCCCCATCCGTATCATCGGCCACTCGCTTGGCGGTCTGCACGCGATGGCGCTCCTCGCCGATCTCCCCGATGCCATCGCACAGGTCATTGCCGTGGGAAGCCCCATCGTCGGAGGCACCCCCTGGAAGCCACTGCAACGGGTCGCCGAGCGTGTCCTGCAGGTGCACGGGAGGGAGACCCTGGGGCTCCGTGAGCGAGGCGCTCCTTACGCCGACCGCGTGACGACGATCTCGTCGCCGGGCGACATGGTGGCCCCCCCGACCTCGTGCGTCATCGACGGGGCCCGCAACATCATTCTGAGTGACGTACCGCCGCGTGACGCGCTCCTCGCTTCACACGGTGGGATGATCTTCATGCAGGCGGCCGTACGCACGGTCCTCGCCAGTCTGGCGGCGGTACCCCCACGAGACACCGGGCTCCGGGGGCGGCTTGACTCCCTTGGAGCCTTTCGCGACAATCCGCGCCCGTCGTCACTCGACGAAGTACAATGAACCTCGGAGGATGTTCGCATGCGATTCTCGCTCTGGACGAGCTTGGGAGTAGTTACGTTGCTGGGAATGGTCGCCGGTTGCTCGCAGGGGGGCGGAGAGGCGCCGGTCGCCACTGAGGCCCCCGCACCGGCGGCAGAAGCGCCGGCCGCGGCCGCGGAACTGGAGATACCCGACCCTGATGAAATTCTCATGGTGTGGGCCGAAGCGGAGCCCGACGAGGGCGCGCCGCCACTCGAAGTCGAGCTGGTAGCCGATATCTCGGGTGGCGTCGGAGAGCGCACCGTCAAGTGGGACTTCGGTGACGGCTCACCGCCGAGCAGCGAAGAGAACCCGAAGCACACCTACGCGAAGGCCGGCACGTACCGTGCGTCGGTCGATGTCTCTGATACGAGCGGCGACTCCGATTCCGACTACGTCGATATCGAAGTAGGGGACGAGTAGCCGAGGCGCGTCCCTGAGAGGACGAGTAGCCGAGGCGCGTCCCTGGGGACGGAGTAGCCGGCCCGCGTCGCTAGTGACGCGGGCGGATGACGAATAGCGTCTCGGCGTGACGCAGGCGCACGCCGTCGGGTGAGATGAGTTCGACGCTCGCCTCGCCGGCCGCGTCGCCTTCGCGGACGCGTTGGCTGGGACCACCATCGACGCTGACGAACGCGAAGCGACGTGCCGGGTCGGCGGAATACTGCAGGAAGCTGAGCGTCACCCGCGGCGCGCCCGGTGGTGATCGACCAGTGTCGATGATGGTCTCCTCGGAAGCAACCGGGGCAGCCGCATCCAGGATCGCAGCGTCATTACCGCCGAGTGCAGGATCGCCGAATCCCTGCTCGAGGATCGCTGCGTCCTCGCCGCCGAGGCCAGCCTCGGGAAGCTCGTCCGGAAGAGCTAGCTGGCCTTCGACCGGGACCTCGCCTGGCGAATCGAGCCCGCTCCCGATGGTCGGCGGCCGGATGCCCGCGACGACTTCAGCGGGCGGCGGCGCACCCGCTAGCTCCGGGTCAGATGGCAACCGTGGGACGACTGCCGCCGCCAGATCGTTGCTTGGTGCTGCCAACTCTTTGCTCGGCGCCGCCAACTCCTTGCTCGGCGCCGCCAACTCCTTGCTCGGCGCCGCCAACTCCTTCGTCGGCGCCACCGGTCGCGCGAATGGGGAAGGCTCCAAAGCGGATCCCTCGTCGATATCGGGCTGCGGCTGCGCGACGCGTACGGGCTCCGCCGGCGGGACCTCGATGCGCGGCGCGGCGGGAACCGCAACCGCTTCCTGGCTCGCCCCGGGTACAGGGGCAGCATTCCGCCAGAGCGCGATTCCAGCGCCAGCCCCGAACCCCAGAATGGCGCAGACGACGATCGTGACCGTCGACACTCGCCTCGAACGCGGCGGTGTTGGCTCTGGCTCGTGACGGAGACGGTCGCCCGGAGACTCCCGCTCACGCTCGACCTTCTTCAGTGCGTCGAGGATCGTGCTCATGAGTCGCCGCTCAGCCTCGGGTGGTCGTAGGTGGCCAAGGCATCGTACAGAACGATCTTGGTCAAGGGGCCCACAATACCATCGGGTTCCAGGCGGTGCGAGCGTTGGAATCGCGCGATGGCCTCTTCCGTCGCGCGATCATAGGTGAGCGTGGGCTGCCCGCCGAGCTCGCCCACCCGCCGCAGCAGATCCTGCAGCCGTCGCACCTCGGTCCCGCTGCTGCCGGGTGCCAGCATCGAGGGCAGCGCCTCGAAATCACGCCAGAAGAGATGAGCCTTCCCGTACCACACCGCCTCCAGCTCATCCGCGGACACCGTAGCTTGGGACTCGGCCACGCGCAACGTAATCTGGCCCTCCGTGAACTCCGCCAGGAGTGCCGACCGGCGCTTTCCCGACGGCGGTACCGCAAGCTCCAGAATCGCGGGCAGATTCAGCGTAGCGAACCGCGCCAACGTTCCGCTCGTGGTCAGATAGTGCAGTCCTCGGTCCTCGGCGATCCGGGCGAGATCCAGCCGGCCGCGATCGAGTTCCTGCCGACTGAGCGTTTCGGCGCCCCACGCTACCAGCAGGCTATCGGTTGCCGCCGCCGCGGCCCCCTGATGATCGAACGCCGCGAGCCGATCCCACGCACCGGCGCCGTCGAGCGGCTGGTTCGCGTCCGGCTCGTCGATGACGGCCGCGGGTGGAACCTCCGACGTGGAGAGGCTCGCGGCCAGTGCAACGGTCGGAGCGGCCTTCGGTGCAGCCACCGCGGCCGGCGCCGCGATGGGAGGTGGCGCCGCGATCGGGGTCGCGGGACGGGACCCGGGCCAGAGGTCGAGAACCACGAAGGCCAGGGCTGCCGCGATTCCCGTCATGCCGATGGCGGCGGCTGGCCAGAGGATCTGCCGATGCCCGCCGGGACCGCCATCGTGTTGTCGAAGCTCGTGCAGGGCGCGACGCACGATCGGAGCGTCGATCGACTGCTGGTCGGCGGTGTAGCCGATCAGGAGCGAATGATGCGCCGCAATGTTGATCAACCGGGGCACGCCACGAGCGTAGCGGTGGATGCGGCGGCAGGCGCGTGGTGTAAACACGCCGACGGCCGCGGCGCCTCCAGCCACACGCAGGCGGTGTCGGATGTACTCGACGGTCTCCGCCCGATCGAGCGGCTTGAGATGCCAGCGAATGGTGATGCGCTGATTGAGCTGTACGAGTTCGGGACGGCGCAACAAGGCGCGCAGCTCCGGTTGCCCAACGAGAATGATCTGCAACAGTTTCTGCGTCTCGGTCTCCAGATTCGAGAGGAGACGCAACTGCTCGAGCGTCGCCGGCGCCAGCGCCTGCGCCTCGTCGACGATCACCACCACCCGCCGCCCTGCGAGCTTCTGCGCCACCAGGAAGCGATTCAGATGCTCGACCAACTCTTTCTTGCTGGTCGAATTGGAGGGCAGCGAGAACTCGCTGTTCACGGTCTGAAGGAGTTCGAGATCCGAGAGGGCGGGATTGAAGAGATAGCCGACGATCGTCGTCGGTTCGAGGTCCCGCAGCAGGGCCCGCAGGAGCGTGGTCTTTCCGGTTCCGATCTCGCCCGTGACTGCGACGAATCCGCTTCCCTCACGGATGCCGAACAGCAGATGACCGAACGCCTCCCGATGCTGGGAACTCAGGTAGAGGTAGTTCGGGTCAGGCGTCAGCCGGAACGGTGCCTCGTTGAACCGATAGAATTCTTCGTACATAGCGGGCGACCTCGCCGATCATCAAACAGGGCCGTGAGGTTTGCAAGGTAGGCCCGGACCTCGTCGCCAGCGGCGCCCGACCGCCAGCGCAAGCAGTCCGACCACCGTCCACCCGAAAACGTCGCCGTAGCGCGTATACGGCGTCACCGATGCGAGGAGACGGACCTCGGTGGCCTCCGCGTGTGGAACGAACGTCGGGAACGTGGTCAGGATCGAGCCCGACGCTGCTATGACGCTCGTGAGGCCCGTATTGGTCACGCGCACGAAATCACGCCGGGTCTCCACGGCACGCCAGATCGCCAGCGCCTGATGTTGGTGCGGCTGCGCCGTGTCCCCATACCAGGCGTCGTTGGTGAGGTTCAGTAGGACATTGGCCCCGGCTCGAACGGCCGCGCGTGCCAGGTCCGGGATCACGTCCTCGTAGCAGATGAGCGCGCCAAACCGCGCCCCATCATCGAGCGGGAGTACCAACGGGCCGGTCCCGGGACGGAAGTTGCCGGTCGCCGGACTGATCGTGCGCAGGCGCGGAAACCGATCCCCGAGCGGCATGTACTCTCCGAACGGAACCAGGACGCGCTTGTCGTAGCGTCCCCGGATCTGGCCACTGGCGTCGACGAGGAATGCGCTATTGAAGATGCGGCGCGGCGTCATGTTTCGGGCGACGCCCAGGCCCCCGAAGATCAGGGGCAGCGGCGAGTCGGGAAATGGATGATATCCGCGATCAAGGGCCCGCATCGTGGTTGGAATGTGACGCTGAAAGACCGTCTCCGGCCAGATCAGCACGTCACTGGTCGGGGCGATGCTGGCGGAGAGGTCGCGGTAGTCCTGCATGTTGCGCGTGAACGACGCCTGTCTGCCCTTGCGAGAGACCCCGACGTTTCCCTGGACGACACCGACCCGCAGCACGGGGGCGCGCTGGCGCGCTGCTTCGATCACCGGCATGCGCCAGAGTCCATAGGCGACGAGCCCTCCGACCAAAAGCAGGGGAGGAAGCGTGTGGAGCACGACCGCACGGCTCCGCTGCGGCCCGCCACGCAGAATCAGCGCGCGGACCTGGACGGCGCACGCCCCTGTCCAGACCATCGCGAACGTCAGAAGAAACGGTCCTGCAAGGTCGCCGCTCTGCAGCAGGACGGGAACGCGATACTGCGAGTGCGCCAGCCGCCACGGAAACAACGACGGGAACAGGAACTCGATCCCGGTGAAGATGAGCGGTGCGGCGAGGCTGAGGGGCAGGGGGCCGAGCCAGGCGAGCAGGGCTCCGCACACGCCGAGTTGAATCGCCATCCAGGCGATGGGCGCCAGGCTGATGACGACCGCAATGCCGAACGAGAATCCACCAAAGACCTGCAGCGCGTAGACCAGCCAGGCGAACGCAAGGGACAGGCCGGCCATCCCGGCCACAAACCCGAGGAAGAACGCCCGGAGCGGGATCTCTCCGGCCAGCACGCCGAGCAGCAACGCCGCCCCCACCCAGGCGAGCGCGAACAGGCGAAAGTCGAAGAAACTCGCACCGAGCAGGACTCCCGCGACGACGGCGCCCCACGATCTTGTCGACATCACGACGGCGCCCCACCACCTTGTCGACATGGCGTCGACGACCCGTCAGGGCGAGGGAACGATGACGACGTCGTTCGGAAACAACTCTAGCGTCCGTCCGTCGATGCCACGTGCGCGGGCCGTACTGGTCGCCGGGACCTCCTCGGTCCCGCCATCCGCGCGGATACGAAAGCCGTCGATGCGCCCAAGACCTTCTTGCGCCACGTACAGGATGGAACCCGTCGTCCCATCAATGGCGAGCCCGACCGGAAGCGAGAACGGATCGGAACGCGTCCGCGAGAGCGGGCGGTCTGGCAGTCGCTCTTGATCGACGTCCTCCGGGCCCAACTCGAAGACATCCGTCTCTCCCTCTTGAAAGGCACTCGCGTACAAAAAGGTCGTACCGTCTCGGTCGAGACGCAGAATCCGCTGGTAGAAGCCGGTGCGATCGGTTTGGCCATCGTCGTCACCGTCGAGTTGGCCGTTCGGATCGATCGGAAAACTGATCAACCGCCCCGTAAACTCCTCGGCAACCACCAGACTTCCCACCGTCTCGTCGTCCGGCTTCTCCGCCGCGAGGAACTCGATGTCGCTGACGCGGCCCGCGCCGAGCGACGAGCGTGGTCCGGTGATGCGCAGCGCGTCGATACACGTGGGCGCGGGCGACGGCGTCGCCACCGGTATGGGTCCGGTCGGTATCGGTGTTGCCGTCGGTGACGGTGTGGGGGCGCCTTCCTCCGGCGTCACGGTTGCGGTGGCCGTCACCTGGACATCCGGAAACTGACCGTTGACGCGATCGTACACCTCGATGCGCTCCCGGCTGCCCGTCGCGAACAATGTGTCGTTGACGACGGCGAGGGCAGAGAACTCTTCGGCAGTGCTACCAACGATGCAACTACTCGGAAGGGCGGGAATCGTGCCGTCGAGGGCGATGTCGTAGGCATCGACGCGATGCCCCTGTTCACCGGCAATGTAGAGCACGCCATTGGTTCCGAAGTTGGGATCGATCAAGAGATCCACGGGCTCGAGATCATCGTCGAGGCTCGGAGCGACCACTTTGTCCTCGGTGGTCTGGTCGATGCACGTGCTGCCGCCACCTGCCGCCAGCCGAAACACCTGCACCCGTTTGAGGGTAGCGACGTACAGCAGCGACGGATCGTTCGGATGCGCGATGACACGACGCGGGTTGTCCCCCGTAGGAATGATCGCCTCCGGGAGTGCGCCCGCCTGATCGCCCGTCGCGCTCACGAACCGCCCATTGGCCCCGAGCGGATAGATGGCGAGCCCACGCCGATTGCCGTCGCCAAGGTCACACAGGCTCGTCGGGTTCGGCAGACAGTTGCCGAGATCGGCGCATTCGTTCTGCGACTCGACGACGACGAGCACACGGCCGGCCGCGGAGGCTGCGAACTGCGTACCCGCGGGCATGACGAACGGACCCCCGGGGTCGTCACCACAGCCAGCAACGACGAGCACCAGGGCGATCAGAGCAGCCGACCGCGTCCGCTGCGCCCGCCCGGTTCGTCCCGCTGCATTGGAATCGATCCCGCCCATCACCGCTCCGAGCATCTGGCCCGTGGCTGTACCGCATTCGCCGGGGTCCGTCCACAAGACGCCCTAGCTCGATCGGCTCATTTGCGGTATTGGGCGGCCTCGAAGGGGCGGGAAGTGGTGCGGCACGTGCGGAGCACGAACAATAGCGGGGGCTGGCTCACATTCTTGGCGGTGACCTGCGTCCTCGGGATGCCAACTGCCCTCACTGCGGGCACTCCGGACACGCGTGAGATCATGCAGCGGAACTTCGTCGTCGGCAAGGTCGTCGACTCCCGCAGCAAGGTCAGCATGATCCTGACCAACGCCCGCGGGACGCGCCGCGAACGGGCCACCGTCACCAGCACGAAGCTGCTCCCGAACGGGATCGACCAGAAGCGATTGATTCGCTTCCAGGCCCCCGCTGAGGTGCGGGGAACAGCGACACTCCTCGTCGAGCACGCGGATGGTGACGACGATATCTGGATCTATCTTCCCGCTCTCCGGAAGGTCCGGCGCCTTGTTGCCAACAACAAGAAGGACAGCTTCGTCGGAACCGACTTCTCCTACGGCGACATCATCGGGCATCGCGTCCAGGATTGGACCTACGAACTGCTCGGTACCGAACCTCTCGATGGGACGGATACCTACGTGATCGAAGCGACCCCACGCACCGACGCTGTCCGGGAACATAGCGGGTATGGCAAACGCAAGCTCTGGATTCGCCAGGACAACTACGTTGCGGTCCGCGGACAGTACTGGGATACGGCCGGCGCACTCCTGAAAGAGCTCGAGGCGCACGACGTGCGGGAGATCAATCCCGCCAAGTCCAAATGGCAGGCGTTTCGGCTCCGGATGACCAACCAGCAGACCGGCCACACGACCGAGTTCCAGATCAGTGATCTCGAAGTCGGCATCGGACTCGACGACGCTCTCTTCAGCGAACGCTACCTGGACGAGGACGGCTGAGTCGATGGGCAAGCGGTCCGTGGGAAGGTCACCGCGGCGCAGGTCCTCGATCCTACGGGCGGGGGCCATCTGGGTAGCACTGTCCATCGCACTCCCGGCGGCGCCCGTGTCGGCCGATCTTTCGCCAGCCGACCTGGGACTGAGCGGCGCGTTAGCGCTCGACTATTTCAGTTCGAATCACGATCTCGACGATCGACACCACTTCCCCGGGCTGAATCTCACACTCGAACATCGCCAGCGCCTGGCACGTGGGCTGCGGTGGTACGGTGAGCTGCGCGTCCTGGCCCAGCAAGTCGGGCACGAGCACGAGGACGCCGACCACTGGTCCTCGCGTGCGCTCCGGTACGAGGACGAGGTCACCGTCGAGCTCCGTGAGGGCTACGTCGAACTCGCGCGGGAGACGTGGGAGATCCGCCTCGGCCGACAGATGATCGTCTGGGGTCGGGCCGACGAGATCAACCCGACCGACGTCATCACGCCGAAGAACTTCCGGCTCCTACTTCCCGAAGGGCAGGCTGATCAGCGCTTCGGCGTGACCGCGATGCAGCTCGACTATTTCCTGACCCCAGGCCTGCGGTTGAACGGAGTGTGGGTGCCCATCTTCGCACCGACCGACATTCCGTTGGCGGCGCCCCCCGGAGCGAAGCTCGAGTCCCAGCCGCCACCCATTTCCATGGAGCAGGGTTCAGCTGGCTTCAAGATCGATCGCAGCGGCGGCCGCATTGATGCCTCGCTCTCCTACTTCTATGGGTTCAACCTGCTCCCTGAGGCTCGCGTCCTTACCGCAAGCGCCGATCCCACCACCGGCGCCTTGCAAGCAGATATCGCACTCCGACACTCCCGCCAGCACATGATCGGCGGCGACTTCGCCACCTCGTCCGGCCGCTTCAGCTTCCGCGGAGAGGCCGCCTACGTCCACACCGACAACCCCAACGGACGGCGCCTCGACGCGATCACCCCATACTTCTTCTACGTCCTCGGCGTGGAGCGGTCGTTTGCGGGAGATCTCAGCCTGATCATTCAATACGTCGGACGCTACGTCGTGGACCGCATCGACCCCGACCGTGCCCTCACCGACCCCGACCCCGCACAAGGATTCGCCAGATTCGCCGCCGCCCGCGAAACGGCGACCATCAATCAACAGCTCGATACCGTACAGAACGGATGGTCCCTACGTCTGGCCAAGCAATTCTGGAATCAGACACTCCACTGCGAACTCCTCGGCGTCCACTACTTCGAGCGCAACGATTTCTTCCTCCGCCCAAAACTCACCTACGCAATCACCGACGGCTGGCAAGCCACCATAGGCGCCGAAATCTTCCACGGCCCCACCCACTCCTTCTTCGGCCGAGTAGAAGACAACACCGGCGCCTTCACCGAACTGAAGTATAGCTTTTAGAGGCGCGGCGATGTCGGAACGCGCTCCGGTCCGCGTCCCTTCGGTGCCCGCTCTTGATTCGAAAACCCGGCGGTTCGGAGGGATGGCTCGGAGGGCACACGGCGCGCGAGATCGGACCGGCGTCGGACCGCGCCTCGCTACCGCTCCCCTTCGCTACCCGCTCTTGATCTGAAAACCGGGCGGTTAGGGGGACGGATGGCTCGGAGGGCACACGGCTCGCGAGATCGGACCGGCGTCGGACCGCGGCTCGCTACCGCTCCCCTTCGCTACCCGCTCTTGATCTGAGAATCTGGTGGTTAAGGGGAGGGATGGGTCGGACGGCGCGCGGCGCGCGAGATCGGACCAGCGTAGTCCCGCGGCTCGCTTCGGCTCCCCTTCTCTAGCTGCTCTTGATCCGAAGGCCTGACAGCCGGAGGGCGGCGGGCGCACGGCGCGTCCCGGATCGCCAGGCGAGCTGACTCAGCCCGGGACCTCGGACGGGTCCAGCAGCCCATGGCGACGCCACCCCGTTTTCAGGAGCCAGGTGCGGGCAGGCGCGACGGGCGAAGCACGGGCGCTGCCGGGGGCATCTATGACCATCCAGCGACGCGTCTTCGGGCGCCACCCTTCGAACCATTGGGCGGATGAGGCGGGATCGAGCTTGGCATTCTTCCCGCGATCGTCCACGCGGCGCGCGTGGCGGCGGGCGTTCAGCAACACATAGCGGAGCGCCGCGCGCACCTCTCGCGGGGTCTTCAGAACGTGCAGGTGATAGCGATCGGCAAAGACGTGGCCCGTCCTATGGCTCACCCGGTTGATCGCACGACCGAGCCGTCCCGCGATCGCCATCATTCCACGACCAAGGGCACTACGACTGCTCGCTTCGACGATCAAATGCACGTGATTCCTCTGTAGCGAGTAGTGCACCAACCGAAAGCCCGGCCTCGAGCATCCGCGCGCGAAGGACCGCTCGACCTCCCGAACCATCCGCAAAGTGCGCAGCGACGGGATCCCTGGCCGAATCTTCATCGTCACGTGGGCGGGGAGGGACGAGAAACTCGGTCGACTGCGATGGGCGAGGCCAGGGTTCGGGCCCGGCTTGCGTCCGGCACCAGCGCGTCGTCCGCCCCAGCGTGGTCGGTCTTCAAGGGCCAGATTGATCTGTTTTTGCTTTGGCATCTTGAAAGGGCTACCTTATGTATGCGGCGAAGCTCTGTCAATGGAACGGGGAAGAGTGCTGAAGTCCGGTAGCCGTGCTTGCCCACGGGAGACGCTTCGGAGTGAAACGCCCAAAGACGCGTGGCGACGGATCTTCGTGGGCGCAGCATGGCTGTGAACTCGACCGAGGGCGTGGTTCAGATGGACCGCTTCCGGCCTCGACTCCCGCGGGGCGAGTTCCGCACGACGGGGCGGCGTCGCACCTAGATCTGAACGGCGACCTTGATGCTGCCGCTCGTCTTGTCGGCGGCGAGGGTGAAGGCTCGATCGACTTCTGCCAACGGAACCCGGTGGGTGATGAGGGCGGCGAGGGGCTCGGGGTCGGCGGCCAATAGCTCGAGCGCGATCGTGAAGTCGGCCTGCGGTCCCTTTCGGTTGTAGGTCATTGAAGAGACGAGGCTGACTTCCTTCATCAGAAAGCGGAGGGGGTCCAACTTGATCGGGTTGTTGAACTTGCCAAGGGCGACGATGCGGCCGCCGGATCGAACGATGCGGAGGCCCAACTCCAGGGTATCGGCCATCCCGCCGACGGTCTCCAGAACGACGTCAGGTCGCCGGGCGCGAGCAGCGGCGCGCACGGACGCGTCGTCCGACTCGACGACGGTCGGGATCCCGAGCGCGGCGGCGGCCGCGCGCTGCGGGGCGTGGCGTGCACTGATCGCCACGCGGGCGCCGGCCTTCAGCGCGACGAAGGCGGTGAGTAGACCAATCGATCCCGCGCCGAGAACCATGACCTCATCCCCGAGTCCGATCGCGGCGAGGCGGACGGCGTGCACGGCGACGGCCAGCGGCTCGGCCAGGACGGCGACATCGAGATCCAGAGTGTCCGGAACGGGATACAGCGTCTGGCGCGGGACACAGACGGTGTCGGCCAGGCCGCCGTGCCGCATGGACCCGAGGATCTGTACCCGGGGGCAGAGGTTCGGTTCGCCGGCCGCGCAACGCGCGCAGCCACCACACGGCACCAGAGGCTCGACAACGACGGGAGTCCCGGCAGGCCACGCCTCTGTCGGGGTCATCAACCGCCCGCAGATTTCGTGACCAAGGCAAACGGCAGGCGGCGGATCACCACCGACATAGTAGTGAAGATCGCTACCGCAAATCCCACACGCGTGCACCGCGACCAGCACCTCGTTGTCCGAAGGTACCGGCGGCTCGAGCGAGCGCAGATCGATGGAACCGGTCCCGGTGCAGAATGCAGCGCGCATCTGCGGTCGTGGTAGTGGGGCGCGTATTCCATTGCAAGACGGGACGGCCCCGTGACTGCGGGCCGCCGGGACGGAGAACCGGCGACCGGCGCCCCCATCCCTCGTCGTAAGTGACCCGATCGAACCTGCTCGGCCAGTCGCCTCAGGCTATTCCGACGGCGTCGGTTGTCACCGGCCATCGCATCGGGCAATGGGTGCCCCGACATGCGCCGCTACTCGCTCGTGCTCTTGTTGCTCCCGCTCTTCCTCGGGGCGTGCAGCGCCGGCCGCGAACCGCACCTGGTGTGGGAGAGCGCCGGAAGCACCCGAGCGCAATCGCTCGGCGAGGCCGGACTCGACCTCCAGCCGATCGAACCCGGTCGCGACGGAGCGCCCTGGGGCGACAGCGCCGATGCGACCTTTCGTCTCCTCCGGACGAGCGTCGCCGAACAGCCGCACGTGCATGACGATCATGACCTCACTGTCGTCATCCTGCGTGGACGCGGCGTCCTGACGGTCGCCGGACGGGAGCACGACGCCGGCCCCGGAGACATCCTACACATCGGCCGCGGCCTCCCACACTGGTTCCGCCCCGACCCAGCCGAGCCCGTAATTGCGCTGGCCATTTTCAGCCCCCGTCTCGACACGCCCGACACGCGACCCATCGACCACGCGGATTGGTACACGCCGCGCCGCGATCGGACCGGTGTGCGACCGCGGCGCGCTGCCGCTCCCCTTCGCCACCCGCTCTTGATCTGAAAACCGGGTGGTTAGGGGGAGGGATGGGTCGGAGGACGCGCCGCTCGCGAGATCGGACCGGCGTAGGACCGCGGCTCGCTTCGGCTCCCCTTCGCTACCCGCTCTTGATCTGAAAACCGGGTGGCTAGGGAGAGGGATGGCTCGGAGGGCGCGCGGCTCGCGAGATCAGATCTGCGTAGGACCGCGGCTCGCTCCCCGCTCTTGATCTACAGGCGGCGTTCTTCGATTTCGGTGACGATGCCGTCGAGGGCTTCGCGGTAGGCGGAGTAGGGTAGGTCGGCCAACGTTGCGCGCGCGCGCTCGGTGTAGTCTTCGGCGAGGTGGCGTACGGTGTCGAGTACGCCGAGTGTCCGGACGCGGTCGAGTGCCATGGAGACGTCCGCCTCGCTGGGTTCGGGCGAGACGAACACTCGCCGGACTTCCTCGTCGCGATTCAGCGCCAGGACGAGGGGCAGGGAGGGGTTACCGTCGCGGAGGTCGATACCCACGGGCTTCCCGGTCAGGTCTGCGTCCCCTTCGACGTCGAGAAGATCATCGACGATCTGGAAGGCCATCCCTATGTTGAAGCCGCAGGTCCACATGGCGTCGGCCCCGTCCACGGGAAGCCCCGCCAGATGCGCGGCGACACGCGATCCCTGCGAGAACAGCGATGCCGTCTTGCGGGAGATGATTTCTAGATAGTCGTCGACGGTGACCGCGGGGTTGTGTCGGAAGCGGCTCTGCATCACCTCACCTTCGGTCAGGCTGATGCAGGCGTCGGCCGCCCACCCGACGATTCCCTCTTCGAAGCGACCACACAGCTCGAAGGCCTTGCTGAAGAGAAAATCTCCCGTGACCAACGTGTTGGCCAGGCCGTATCGGCTGAACGCCGAAGCCTTGCCGCGCCGGGTCTCGCAACCGTCGATGATGTCGTCGTGGAGCAGGGTCGCCGAGTGGATCAACTCGAGGGCGGCTGCGACGTCGACCATGTCCGTGACGTCTTCACCACCACAGGCTTTGAAGACGAGGAGCGCGACCGCCGGCCGCACACGCTTGCCTCCGCTGCCGACGAGATGGAACGAAATCTCGGTCAGGAGCGGCTCGCGCGAAACCAGACGCTCCTGCAGCGTAGCCTCGACGCGCGCCAGATCGGGCGCGATCAGGTCCAACGCCGCAGCGCCGTTGGTGCCGTACAGCGTGCGACGTTGTGTCGAATCGTGCAGATTGCTCACGCGAGCGTCCTTGGTGTCGGGCGCGTCATTAGGTAGGGACGACTCAGCTAATGGCAAACCGAATGGAATGTCAAGTTGAGACGGTCCGCCGCCACGGGACACGCCGGGTGCTCGCGAGCGACGTTGCAAAGGCCAGGGCCGGCCGATACCCTCCCAGCGATCGAGTTGATCGCGCGTGACAGCTGAGGACATCCGAGCCAGACTCTCCGGAGTGCAGTACCCCGGGTTCCAGCGCGACATCGTCGCGTTCGGGATGGTGCGTGACATTACGGTCGATCAAGGCAACGTCGTCGTCGAACTGACGCCGGGAACTGCCAAACCCGAAGCGCTGGCGGAGATTCGGCAGCGCATCCAGCAGGCGCTCGATGCGCTGGACGGCGTCCGCTCGGTCGAGGTCCGAATACCGGAGACCGGTCCAGCGGCGGGCAAGAACCCCTTTGCCGACCGTGCGCCACTGCCAGGAGTGAACCATATTGTGGCAGTAGCGAGCGGGAAGGGGGGCGTGGGGAAATCGACCGTTGCCGTCAATCTGGCACTTGCCCTGCGCGCCTCCGGGCAGCGCGTCGGCCTGCTCGACGCCGACATCTATGGTCCGAGCATCCCGCTGATGATGGGGGTGCCCGATGCGAAGCCCCGGATGTCGGACCAGAAGAAGATCCATCCCGTCGAGCAGCACGGGATTTCACTGATCTCGATGGGGTTCTTCCTCGACGACAAGGCGCCGGTCATCTGGCGCGGCCCCATGGTCATGAGCATCGTCCGCCAGTTCCTGAAAGACGTCGTCTGGGGCGATCTGGACGTGCTGGTGGTTGATCTTCCACCCGGCACCGGGGACGCTCAGCTGACGCTCATGCAAGTCGTACCGGTATCGGGCGGCGTCATCGTCACGACCCCTCAGGACGTGGCACTACAGGACGTGAAGCGGGGCATTTCGATGTTCGCTGCAGTGCAGACACCGGTCTTTGGTCTGGTGGAGAACATGAGCCACTACACCTGTCCCCAATGCGGAACGTCCGAGCCGATCTTCGGCAGCGGTGGTGGGCGACGGGAAGCGAAGACCCTGGACGTGCCCTTGCTGGCGGAGGTTCCCCTGGTTCCCGAGGTGCGCGCTGCCATGGATCGCGGCGAACCGATCGTCGTGGCCGAACCCTCAGGAGCCGTCGCGACCACGTTCAAGGAATTGGCGGGCACGGTTTTACGCGCTCTCGAAGCACCGGCCGCGGCAGATTCCTGACGCGGAAAGAAGACGGCTTTACCGAGCACGGCCCGCATGTTACCCGTGTTTCCATCGACCGGAGGAAGCTCGTATGTCCACGACCATCACCGAAGAATGCATCAACTGCGGCGCCTGTGAGCCCGAGTGCCCGAACACCGCCATCTATGAGGGCGGCGCTCCGTGGGACTATGAGGGCAAGAGCAACGCCGCCATCTCGGACGAGATCTACTACATCGTTCCGCAGAAGTGCACGGAATGCGTTGGCTTCTTCGATCAGGAGCAATGCGCCGCGGTGTGTCCCGTCGATTGCTGCGTCGCCAATCCGGACGATCCCGAAACCGAAGAGCAACTCATTGCCAAGGCACGTGTGATCCACCCCGATCGCCCCTTCGAGGGCGAGGTCCCATCCCGTTTCAGCAAGGGCTGAATCAACAGCGCGGCCTTTACAACCGGGAACCCGTTCGTTATAGCGGCGCCTGATTTGATTCAGGATTTCACGGCCTTGCCGCATCGGGCCGCCCTGTCCAGGAAGTAGGGGATCAGGCAATGACGAAGGTCCGGGTTGGCATCGTCGGCGTTGGCAACTGCGCGAGCAGTCTTGTCCAGGGCATCGAGTTCTATCGGCTCGACCAGATGAACGGGAACCAGCCCGAGAGTCCTGGCCTGATGCACCACGATCTCGCCGGCTACCTTCCGCAGGACATCGAGATCGTCTGCGCGTTCGATGTCGACGAACGCAAAGTCGGCGAACCCCTCGAGCGCGCCGTGTTCGCGGCACCGAACAAGGCCATCGACATTCGACGGGAGCTTCCGAGCTACGGGGTGACCGTCGAAATGGGGCCGATCCTCGACGGCGTCTCGGAGCACATGGCGAACTACGCTCCCGAGGAAACGTTCCTCCCGTCAGACCGGCCACCGGTAGACGTTGCCGCCCGATTGAAGGCGAGCGGCGCCGAGGTCGTCATCAGCTATCTTCCCGTTGGCAGTCAACAGGCGGCGGAGTACTACGCGGAAGCATGTCTCGAGGCGGGGTCCAGCTTGATCAACTGCATGCCGGTGTTTCTGGTCTCGGATCCTGGCTGGGGAGAGCGCTTCGCGAGTCGCGGCATTCCCGCGGTCGGCGATGACATCAAGTCGCAGGTCGGAGCCACGATCGTCCACCGCACCTTGGCCAAGCTATTCGCCGATCGCGGCCTGAAGATCGACCGCACGTATCAGCTGAACACGGGTGGCAACACCGACTTCCTGAACATGCTGAACCGCACACGCCTCGGCTCGAAGAAGATCTCCAAGACCGAAGCGGTGCAGGCCGTGCTCCCGGAGCGCTTGGCCGCAGGCGACGTCCACATCGGTCCGAGCGACTATGTCCCGTGGCAAGGCGACAACAAGGTGTGCTTCCTGCGGATCGAGGGGCGTGCCTTCGGCAACGTCCCCATCGAGCTCGAGCTCCGCTTGTCCGTCCAAGACAGCCCGAACTCCGCGGGGGTCGCGATCGATGCCATCCGCTGCTGTCGCTTGGCGCGTGACCGCGGGATCGGCGGCCCGCTGCGTAGTGTCTCGGCGTACTTGATGAAGCATCCTCCGACCCAGATCATGGATGATCTCGCCCGCGACCTCGTCGAGAAGTTCATCCGGGGGGAGATCGACCACTAACCGTGACTCCCGTGCTGGCCGGATACCCGGCCCCAAGGAGCCCCCGGTGAGCCGCAACGTCCGTATCGCCGTCGGCGTCCTCATTTCGGTCGCGGCACTGTACCTCGCCATTCCGCCGCGGAGCGAATGGGCCGCGGTCGCGAACGCGTTTCGCGACGTCAACTACCTGTACATCATTCCGCTCGCGATCTTGTCGGCGTACAGCATCTTCATTCGCGCCCAGCGTTGGCAACTGCTGTTGCGGCCGATCGGCGAGGTCGCACTGCTGCCGCTCGTTTCTGCCACCTCGATTGGCTTCCTGTGCAACATGATCCTGCCGCTACGTGTCGGTGAGATCGTACGACCGGTGCTGCTGGCGCGAAGGAGTCAGCAACCCCTGAGCAGCGTCCTGGCTTCGGTCGTGCTCGAGCGACTGCTGGACATGCTGACGATCCTGGCCTTCCTCGGTATCGTCATTGCCACGATTCCGGTCTCGGACGTCATCCGGAGCAGCGGCCTCGCCTTTGTCGTCGTCGCGGTCATCGCCATCGCGCTCATCCTCGCGCTGCAGCGGCGCAATGCCGTCGCGGTGGGAATGGTCGAGGCCGTGATCCAGCGCCTCCCGGCGGCCGTTCGCCAGCGCGCTGAGCCCGCACTGCACGATTTCATCGAGGGCTTGCAGAGCGTACGCGGCGGGGAGGGCCTCTGGAAGATCGGGCTGTACTCCTTGTATTTGTGGGGCATCATCGCGAGCATCTTCGGACTGGGCTTCGTTGCGTGCGGGTTGCCGGTGCCGACGGTCGTTGGCTCATTGGCCATGGTCGCCGTGGTCGCGGGGGCCGTATCCGCCCCATCCGCACCGGGTTTCATCGGAACGTTTCAAGCGGGATGCGTGCTGGCCTTGGCGTTGTTCGGCGTCGGGCGCGCCGATGCCATCCCCTACGCGTTCGTCATCTGGGCGGTGCAGTGGCTGACGCAGGTGATCTTGGGGGTTGTCTTCGTCCTGCGCGAGAACATAAGCTTTCAGGATCTCCAGTCCGTCGAGACAGAGTGATGGGTAAGGTGGTCTCGGCGGGCGGTGCTTCCATGGCCGTGCTCACAGGCAAAACCATCGTCGTTGGCATCACCGGTGGGATCGCCGCCTACAAGATGGGCGAGACCGTACGGGCACTCGTCCAGGCTGGGGCGAATGTCCGCGTCATCATGACGCGCGCCGCAGAAGAGTTCGTCACGCCGCTCACGTTCCAGACACTCTCGGGGAATCCGGTCTCGCGCCACACGTTTGATCTCACCGAAGAGTCCCAGATCGGTCACATTCGTCTCGCCGACGAAGCAGACGCGATCCTGGTCGCGCCGGCGACGGCCAACACGATCGCCAAGCTGGCAATGGGCATGGCTGATGACCTCCTGACCACGGTCGTCCTGGCCACGCAGAGCCCCGTCCTGATCGCTCCCGCGATGAACGTCCACATGTACGAGAACCCCGTCGTGGCGGAGAACCTGGCGCGGCTCGTGGCCCTCGGACGGACGATCATCGAGCCCGACGCGGGCTTTCTCGCGTGTGGCTACGAAGGGCCGGGACGTCTCCCCGACCCGCACGTGCTCCTGGACGAGGTAAGCACCGCGCTGACCGCAAAGGACTTGGGTGACAGCCGGGTGCTGATCACCGCCGGACCAACGTGGGAACCACTCGACCCCGTCCGCCACATCGCCAATCGCTCGTCGGGCAAGATGGGATACGCGCTCGCAAGGGTCGCACAGCGACGCGGGGCGGACGTCACACTGGTTTCGGGCCCTTCCGCGCTCGCGCCGCCGCGCGGCGTCGACTTCATTGGCGTCACGACCGCATGCGAGATGGAGGACGCCGTCATGCGCCGCGCCGTGGCGGCCGACGTCGTCATCATGGCAGCCGCGGTGGGCGACTATCGCCCGACCGAGCGTGCGGGACGCAAGATCAAACGCACGCGCGACGAGCTCGAGCTGAAACTCGTCCGCAACCCCGACATTCTTGCCAATGTGTCGAGCCTGCCCGGAACCCGGGTCCTGGTCGGGTTCGCCGCCGAAACAAACGACGTCGTCGCCCATGCCCGCCGGAAGCTCCAGGCCAAAGGCGTCCATCTGATGGTCGCCAACGATGTCACCGCTCCCGATGCGGGATTCGACGTCGATACCAACGTCGTCACGCTGATCGAGCGCTCCGGACGTGTCGATGGACTCGACACCATGTCGAAGGACGATGTCGCGGCCGCCATCCTCGATCGCGTGCGCACGATCCGCGCCAACCAGCACCCAGAACCCGTCGCCGCCCGACGCGTTCGCCGCCGCCGCTGAGACCCTGACGGGACCGCCGAACGGGCGGAGCCGCAGATCACTCTCCGCCGACTGCCTCTTTCAGCTCCGGGACGATGCGCCCGAGAATCGTTTCCTGCATTTCAGGCGTGAGCTTACGCCGGCGATCCAGGGTGCGCAGCCGACGCCGGATCTGCTGCGCGCGCTTCAGGTTCACCTGCCCGGTCGGGTCACGCGTCACGCAGTGGGCACGCTTGCCATGGGTCAGTACATCCAGGGCGGCGCTGCTGCACAATGCATCGTAGCGGGAGACTTCGTCCGGCAGGAGCGGATAGCGCGAGCGGCGCCCGACACCCGTCATCACGCGTCGCCACTGCTTGGCACGCTGCAGCGCCATCACCGAGTTGAAGATCCGCTTGTTCGTCTTGAACGAGAAGATGGTCCGGTCGACGACCCGTTCCATGTGATCTTCGCACTCGACGTACAAGCCACTGAGTACCGTCCGCAGGCGATCCCAAGACTCCGAGGATTGCATCGCGTCGAACCGTGCCTCCCAATACACGTGACGAAGCGCGCTGGCCGAGAACGTCTGGATCAGCTGCAGAGGGATGTAATAGTTGTGGGAGAAGGTATCCGCCGCCAGGTGGGTGAGGTAGCCATACCCGAACGCCCGTTCGGTGTCGGTACGCGCCGTGGAAAGTACGCGCCAACCGACGCGCCACGAGTGGCAATGGTAGCGCAGGTCCCGGGTGAATTTCTTCGCGTTGATGATGTCGGCACCGACGCAACCGTACAGATAGGCCTCCGTTTGCGACCGCAGGATTTCTTGCAGTGCCACGGGGAGGTTGTTAATCTGTGAAAGAACGGTCGCACCGTGAACGAGATGCGTAACCGGTCCCCAAGCGAAGGCCTCGCTAGGAGTGGTGAGAAGCAACAGGAGTGTGGCGATGACGCCGATGACGACTAACGCCATTCCAGGCACCATACTCCCAGCCCTGGCGGCCGACAAGCCAGATGTCTGAGCGGGACGCACTCCTCGACCTCGTTCGTCAGACGCGGGCACACGTCGAGTGGTTGCGCGACTCCGGCCTCGAGTTCGTAGAAACTGCGCCAACTCGCACGGCGTCTGACCGGCCGACGCCCGATGAGACGACGTCCGGAGATCCCATCCCGGCTTCGGGACTCCCCGTCCAGGCTGCCCCTGACAGCACGGCCACCGATCAACTCCTCGGCCCCGAGATCAGGAGCGCGACCTCGCTCTCGGCCCTCCGGGACGCGATTGGCGATTGCCAGAGCTGCAAACTGGCGCCGCATCGCACGAACCTGGTCTTCGGAGTGGGGAACCCCGAGGCGGACCTGGTCTTCGTTGGCGAGGCCCCCGGGCACGACGAGGACCTGCGCGGCGAGCCCTTCGTCGGACGCGCGGGACAACTGCTCACCGACATCATCGTGAAGGGCATGAAGTTGCGCCGCGAGGACGTCTATATCGCCAACATCATCAAGTGCCGGCCGCCGCAGAACCGCAACCCCGAGGCCGACGAGATTGCCGCGTGCGAGCCATTTCTCGTGCGCCAGCTCGCAATCATTCAACCACGCGCGATCGTCGCGCTCGGAACGTTCGCGGCGCAAGCGCTCCTCCGGACACGGACCTCGATCACGCGACTGCGCGGCACCTGGGCCGACTACCATGGTATCCCGCTCATGCCGACCTTCCACCCGGCATACCTGCTGCGGAGCCCGAGCGAAAAGCGGAAAGTGTGGGCGGACATCCAACAGGTGATGGGTGTGCTAGGAATCGGACCGTGATCGTCAAACCGAACTCGAAGCTGCTGGCGGGGATCTTCGTCGTGGCGCTGCTCCTGATGGGGTCGCTCTCCGCCGAGGCACGCGTGAACCTGATCACGATCGACGGCAGCATCAATCCCGCGATCGACGATTTCATTCGCGAAAGCCTGCGCACGACGGAAAGCGATGGGGCGGAAGCTCTGGTGATCCAGCTCGACACCCCAGGCGGGCTGCTGACGTCCACCAAAACGATCGTCAAAGACCTCCTGGGCGCGCGGGTTCCGGTCATCGTGTACGTTGGCCCCGGCGGGGCCAGCGCGACCTCTGCCGGGGTCTTCGTCACGCTGGCAGCGCACGTCGCCGTGATGGCGCCGGGGACGACGATCGGCGCGGCCCATCCCGTGACCGCCGGCGGTGGCGACATCGGCGGCGGCGAGAAAGAGGGTGGCAGCGACATGGCCGCCAAGGTCGAGAACTTCACCGTCTCGTTCGTGCAGTCCATCGCGCAGCAGCGCGGGCGTAACGTCGAATGGGCGGAGGACGCCGTCCGGAACAGCGTGTCGATCACCGAAACCGAGGCGCTGGAGAAGGGCGTCATCGACCTGGTGGCGGCCGATCTCCCCGCACTGTTCGCCCAGGCGGCAGGTCGCGAGGTGACCTTCGACGACGACACCAAGATTACGCTCGAGCTCGGTCCGGAGGTCGAGGTGACAACCCTCGATATGAGCTTGAAACAGCGCGTCCTGAACGTCGTCGCCGACCCGAACATCGCGTATCTGCTCTTCATGGCAGGGCTACTCGGGCTCTACTTCGAGTTCTCCAGCCCAGGGACGATTTTTCCAGGGGTGGCCGGTGGCATCTGCCTGCTACTCGCGTTGACCGCCTTCCAGGTACTGCCCATCAACGCCACCGGGATCCTGCTGATCCTGTTCGGCATCGCATTGCTCCTGGCGGAGATCTTCATGCCGAGCTTTGGCGTGCTCGGCATCGGCGGCATGATCGCGTTCGTCCTCGGATCGCTGCTCCTGTTCGACACCGCCGATCCAGGCCTGATCGTGAATCGATCCATCGTCGCCACGGCCGCCCTGACGATCAGCGGATTCATGCTGGCGATCGGGTTTCTGGTCATCCGGGCGCAATGGAGTCACGCCAAGACAGGCAATGAAGGGCTGCTCGGCGAACGCGGCGAGGTCCGCGAACGGATCGCGGGCACCGGCAAGGTGTTCGTGCACGGCGAGACATGGACCGCCGTCAGCGACGAGACCCTCGAGCAAGGGGACCGGGTCGAGGTGCAAAGCGTCGAGCCGGGGCTGCGCGTTCGCGTCCGACGTGCGCCAACGAAATGAACCCGGTGGCGTCAACGAAATGAACCCGGTGGCGTCAACGAAATGAATCTTAGGCTGCGAGGCACGACGCCTCGCCGGCATCACGCACCAGTATTGGCATTGGAAGGGGGGTTCGTATGTTCGATCTCGGTCCGTTCATAACGGCACTGTTGTTCGGAGGGGTACTGCTGGCGAGCGGACTCAAGGTCCTGCGCGAGTACGATCGCGCGGTGGTCTTCCGACTGGGACGCCTCGTCAACCATCGGGGTCCCGGCATCATCTACGTGATCCCCGTGATCGAGAAGATGATGAAGATCGACATGCGGACCATCACCATGGACATCCCTCCGCAGGACGTGATCACCAAGGACAACGTCTCGGTGAAGGTCAACGCGGTCCTCTATTTTCGTGTGATGGATCCGAGCAAGGCCGTCGTCGAGGTCGAGAACTTCCTGTTCGCAACCTCGCAGCTGGCGCAGACCACGCTCCGGAGCATCTGCGGGCAGGGCGAGCTGGACGAACTGCTGGCCGAGCGGGAAAAGATCAACATGCAGATCCAGGAGATCCTCGATACACAGACCGACCCGTGGGGCGTGAAGGTCGTGCTCGTGGAGCTCAAGCACATCGATCTCCCAGAGTCGATGCAGCGGGCCATGGCACGCCAGGCCGAGGCGGAACGCGAGCGGCGGGCCAAAGTGATTGCCGCTGAAGGCGAGTTCCAGGCTGCTCAGAAAATGGCCGATGCCGCGGCGATCATCGAGACGCACCCCTCGGCCATCCAGCTGCGCTACCTGCAGACCCTGGTCGAGGTCTCGACGGGAAACAACACCACCACCATCTTCCCGGTTCCGATCGACATGATCGGCCAGTTCCTCCGCGGCGGCGAATCCAAGGGCTGACCGCAATTTGACTGCCTGGGAACACCAGGCTAGACGACCGGGTTTGCTATGGATCCTGCGGCGCTCGACTACGCCCTCGACCCCGCACTGATCGCGCAGCATCCCCTCGAATCGCGCGACGCCGGGAGATTGCTCGTTCTCGAACGCGGGCAGGGCGTTCGTGCGCATGCCGCCGTCCGGGATCTCGGCGCGTGGCTCCGCCCTGGAGACCTGCTGGTGATGAACGATGCCGAGGTGATTCCCGCGCGGCTGACCGCCCAGCGGAGCACCGGGGGGCGCGTCGAGGTGCTGCTCACCGAACCAGTCGTGTCCGATGACGAAACTGGGACAGATCCCGAAAAGGGCGCAACCTGGCTCTGCCTGGCGACGAAGAGTGGACGGTTGCGGGTTGGAGAACGACTGGTCTTCGGAGAAGACCTCGAAGGAGTGTGGGACGGGATCGCCGATCCGCCCTTTGGACGCATGCGGCTCGAGACGTCGGGTGATCTCTCGGGCCTCCTTCACACGCATGGCCACGTGCCCCTTCCGCCCTACATCCGGCGGCCAGACGGTCCCTGCGCCGAAGACACGGCTCGTTACCAGACCGTCTACGCCCGGGTGCCCGGCGCGGTGGCGGCCCCGACGGCCGGACTGCACTTCACCGAGGCGCTCCTGGCCGATCTGGCGAACCGTGGCATTGCCAACGTGACGCTCACGCTCCTCGTGGGGGCGGGAACGTTCCTACCGATCCGTACCGATACGCTCGACGCCCACTGCGTACCGGCAGAACGGTACGAGATTTCAGAAGCCACCGCGACGGCCATAGCCGAGACCCGGAAGCGCAAGGGACGCATCGTCGCCATCGGAACCACCACGGCGCGGGCGCTCGAGAGCGCCGCAACCGACGACGGACGAGTCACGGCCGGCGCGAATCGCACCGCGCTCGTCATCGCCCCCGGGCATGACTTTCGCGCCGTCGATGCGCTCTTGACGAATCTGCATCTCCCGCGATCGAGCTTGTTGGCCCTGGTCGCTGCGTTCGCCGGCACGGAGCCCACCTTGGCAGCCTACGGCGCAGCGGCGGATGCTGGATATCGCTTCTACAGCTACGGCGATGCGATGTTGATCCTGTGATCGGGTTTCAGGTCCTGCACGAGGAGCGGGGATCGGCGGCACGCACGGGCCGACTCTCGTTGCCTCACGGCGACGTTTCGACCCCGGCGTTCATGCCCGTGGCAACGCACGGCAGCCTGAAGGGGCTCACTCCGCGTGAGATCGACGAAACCGGGGCGGAGATGATCCTCTCCAACGCGTATCATCTCTGGGTGCGGCCAGGCAGCAAGCTGATCGCGGACCTGGGCGGATTGCACCAATTCATGGGGTGGGAGCGTCCGATTCTCACCGACAGCGGCGGCTACCAGATCTTCTCGCTCGGGCCGCTCGTCAAGGTGACCGACGACGGGGTCTCTTTCCGGTCCTACCTCGACGGCTCGGCGCATTTCCTCACCCCCGAGGACGTCGTCGGCATCCAGGAGGATCTGGGGAGCGACATTGCCATGGTGCTCGATGAGTGCCCGCCCGGACAGGCCGACGTCGCCGTCGCCCGGGCGGCGATGGAGCGGACGACAGCCTGGGCCCAACGGGCGGTGACCTGCCGCCAGCGCACCGACCAGGCCCTCTTCGGGATCGTGCAGGGCGGTACCGACGTGGCGCTCCGCGCCGAAAGCGTCCAGGCGCTCGTGGACCTGCCGTTCGAAGGGTACGCCATCGGGGGCCTCTCGGTCGGCGAGCCACGCACCGAAACCCGGGCCGTGGCGGCCGCGACGGCCCAGATGCTGCCCCAGGACCGGCCGCGGTACTTCATGGGCGCTGGCACCCCGGCCGATCTCGTCGATCTCGTCGCCTGCGGCATCGACATGTTCGATTGCGTGCTCCCGACCCGCCACGCCCGCAACGGAACGCTCTTTACCTCCACGGGCGCCGTGGTCATCCGGAACGCCTGCCACACCGACGATTCGCGTCCTGTCGATTCGGACTGTGATTGCTATACTTGCACCCATTTCAGCCGCGCCTATCTGCGGCACCTGGCCATGGCCCGAGAGCCGCTGGCGGTCACGCTGAACACCATGCACAACGTCACCTACTATCAACGGCTCATGCGTCGAATTCGAGAGGCCATCGCCTCCGATACGTTTGCCGCACTGCACGCCGCGCTCAGCAGTACGACGCCTGCTGAGGAGGGGAGGGCTCCATGCCCGGTCTAGCATACGCACAGGGTTCCGGCGCTCCGAACGGCCCCGGGCCGCTCGTCGGCATGATGCCGATCGTATTGATGTTCGTGATCCTGTACTTCCTCCTGATCCGCCCGCAGCAGAAGCGGGCACGCGAGCATGAAACCATGGTCGAAAATCTGAAGCGCAATGACGAGATCGTCACGACGGGCGGGATCCACGGTCGGATCCAGACCATCGCGGAGAAGATCATCACCGTCGAAATCGCCCCGAACGTGCGTATCCGCGTGGAGCGCGCGCAGGTGGCGAGCGTCAGTGGTGGCGGGCGGGACAATCAGAAAGACGAGAAGGAGAAGGCATGAAGCTCGGCTACCGTCTGATTCTATTGGCGGCGTTGCTGGTGGGAAGCGTGGTCTACCTCACCCCGACGTTGGTGCGCCCGGTGCCTGCCGGATGGCCGTCATTCTTTCCCCAGGACCCCATCCAGCTCGGACTCGATCTCCAGGGAGGCATTCATCTGATCCTGGAGGTCGAAGTCGACAAAGCCGTGGAAACCGCAATCGATGGCATCGCCAACGATCTGCGCCGCGAGTTGAGCGCGGAGCAGATCGTCCCCCAGCAGCTCACCCGGGAGGGCATGGCGCTCACGCTCGTGCTCGGAAACCCGGAACGGAGCGCTGCCGTCAGCAAGGTCCTGGTCGACGGATTCCCCAGCCTGGTCATCGACGAATCGAGCCCTGGCACGTTCGCGCTCACCCTCGACGAGCGCGAGGAGCGGCGTATCCGCGAGTTCGCCGTTGATCAGTCACTCGAGACCATTCGCAACCGTGTGGACCAGTTCGGCGTCCGCGAGCCGGTCATCCAACGGAGCGGGTCGGACGGTATCCTGATTCAGCTCCCGGGAATTCAAGATCCGAACCGCGCCAAAGAGCTGATCGGCAAGACGGCGGTCCTGGACTTCAAACTGGTCTCGCTCAGCGAAGCGACCCCCGACCAGCCGGCCCCGCCTGGCACCGAGATCCTCTACGGACAGGAGCGAGACGCGATTACGGGCGACGTCACACGCCGGATCCCGTACACCCTCGAGAAGAAGACCATCATGACCGGCGAGGTGATAGCCGACGCCCGGGTTCGGCCTGCGACCCAGCTGGAAGGACCCTACGTCGAGCTGACGCTCAATAGCCGTGGGGGCAAGCTGTTCGAGGAGTTGACGGGTGACAACGTCGGGCGCCAGCTGGCGATCGTCCTGGATGGCACCGTCTACTCTGCGCCCGTCATCCGGGAGCGCATCGGGGGTGGACGGGCGTCGATCACCGGAAACTTCGACGTCAAGGAGGCCCGTGACCTCGCAATCGTGCTGCGGGCAGGGGCGCTGCCTGCGCCCGTGACCCTCGCGGAGGAACGCACGGTGGGGCCGACACTGGGCCGCGATTCCGTCGCGCAGGGCATCCAGTCGTTCCTCGCGGGCGGCGTGATCGTCGTACTCTTCATTTTGATCTACTACCGGGGCGCCGGCGTGATCGCGAATCTCGCGTTGGCCCTGAATGTGTTCTTCATCCTCGCCGCCCTGGGCGCGTTCGGAGCGACCCTGACGCTGCCGGGCATTGCCGGCCTCGTCCTGACCCTGGGCATGGCGGTCGATGCCAACGTCCTGATCAACGAGCGTATTCGCGAAGAATTGCGGCTGGGGAAATCGGTCCGTAGCGCAATCGAGGCAGGCTACGAACGCGCACTCCCCGCGATCCTGGACTCCAACATCACGACGTTCCTGGCGGGCATCATTCTGTTTCAGTTCGGCTCCGGGCCGGTGAAGGGCTTCGCGGTGACGCTCTGCATCGGACTTGCGACCTCGGTGTTCACCGCCGTCGTCTGTACCCGCATGGTCTACGACTACATGCTCGGGGCGCGCCCCATGAAGAGCATCAGCATCTAGCGAGAGGACGACTCATGTTCACGATCATCAAGCCTGGAACGAAGATCGATTTCGTCGGACGCCGCCGCTACGCCTTCATGGTGTCGGGTGTTCTCGCCCTGCTCAGCCTCGGAGCCCTGCTGGTGGCAGGCCCTCGGTACGGGATCGACTTCGTCGGGGGCACGCTCGTTCACGTGCGGTTCCCGGCGCCGGTCGACATCGGGGCCATTCGGGACGCGGTCGCGACGGTCGAGGGCGACGTCTCGGTGCAGGATTTTGGCGGCGGCAAAGGAGAGTACCTCCTTCGCGTTCCGCAGTCCGGTGCGGACCTCGCGGGGTTCGGGGCTCTCATCGAGAAGGAACTGCAGGCCGCGTTCGGAGCGGACGCCTATGAGGTACTGCGCACCGAGGCCGTTGGCCCGCGGGTCGGCAAGGAGTTGCGGCGGCAAGGGATCCTGGCCGTTCTGGTGGCGACGTTGATGATGGGCATCTACATCGCACTGCGCTTCGAGTTGCGGTTCGGGATCGGAGCGGCGGTCGCACTCGCCCACGATGTCCTGCTCACGGTCGGCGTGCTGATCCTGCTGAACTACGAGTTCGATCTCAACATGGTGGCAGCCCTGCTCACCATCGTCGGGTTCTCGGTCAACGATACGGTCATCATCTCGGATCGTATCCGCGAGAACATGCGGAAGATTCGCCGCCAACCTCTCGGCGCGATCATCAACCAGAGCATCAACGAAACGCTCTCGCGGAGCGTCCTGACTGCCGGAACGACCCTGCTGGTGGTCGCGGCACTCTTCCTCTTCGGCGGAAGCGTCATCCACGGCTTCGCGCTCGCCTTGTTGGTCGGAATCACGGTCGGAACATACTCGTCGATCTTCGTCGCAAGCCCGATCGTCCTGGCCTTCGAGCGCTCAGGCGCCCGCGGCGCGCGCCCGCGCGCGGCGGCCTGAACACCCCGGCAGCCGTGCCGTAACTAGCTGAATTGCAAGGGGATATTATAGAAGAACGCCACGACGAACCCTGACTTGACGGTTTTTTTGAGGGCGTGATATTCACTCAACCAGTTCCAGTGGATGAGGAGTGATCGCGCCCGATGCTCGGCCGGGAAGACAGCTACATGAACAGCAAAGAAGTGGCGCAGATCCTCGACGTCAGCCCGGACACGGTGAACGAACTTGCCCGCAAGCACGTTCTTCCCGCCTTCAAGCAGGGGCGGCAGTGGCGGTTCAGGAAGCGGGACATCACATCCTTCAAGCGGCAGCTTCGAGGGACAGCGGCCGCGTAGGCAAAGGGCCCTCGCGGATAGGCAGGGGCCCTCGCGGGCAGGCAAGGGCCCTCGCGGGTCGTCAGCTCGAAGGGGACGGGTTCCTTGCGAGCGAATCAGGGGGGAGCATGGCGGACAACAAACCGCACCAGAGCAAGATCTATTCGGAGTTCTCCCACCTCTACGACAAGATTTTCGAGAGGGTGTTCTTCCCCAGGATCTTGCGGGTCATCGATTCACTCCGCATTCCACGAGGCGCCCGGGTGCTCGAACTCGGCGTCGGCACGGGCCTGTCTCTCTGCGCGTACCCACCCCACGCCGATGTTACCGGCATCGACCTGGCGCAGGACATGCTCGACCAGGCGGGCGACAAGATTGCCGAGAACGGCTGGAATCACATCACCTTGCGGCAGATGGATGCGCTCGAGCTCGACTATCCCGACGACTGCTTCGACTTTGTCATGGCGTTCCACGTCGTCAGCGTCGTTCCGAACGCGAACCAGCTCATGGACGAGGCGCGCCGGGTGTGTCGCCCGGGCGGCAAGCTCGTCATCATCAACCACTTCCGCAGCCCCCGACGGTGGCTGCGGTCCCTCGTGGATCTGGTCGATCCCGTGACACGCCACCTCGGTTGGCGGACGACACTCGGCATCGACGAGTTGCTGAACGACACGGCGGTCGAGATCGAGCAGCAGTACAAGACCAACCCGCGCTCGCTCTTCACGGTGCTGGTCGCCCGGAACGAAAAAGAACTCGCTGCAGTCGGGTAGGGGTTAGCTGCCGTCGAATAGGGGTTGCTGGGGGGGACCTCGGGTTCCTCGCGAGGCCTCTCGGGTCCCTGTGGATAACCTGTGGACCACCGGGAGTACCGTGCCGGCCTGATCCGGGGGTATTTCCCCTCGCGTGTCCGGAAAAGTCCGTACCCGGGTAGGTGTGGTTCCCTTAACCCCCTGGAATCAGGCGCGACCCACGGTCGTTTGCCCGCGGAAACAGGACTCGCGAGCGCCTCTCAAACGCTATGGGCTCCGCGGGGCGGATGCCGGCGGGCCGATGCCGACCGTTCTGTGGATAGCGGAGCCGGCAACGGGAGTGCCCCCGCCAGGAATCGAACCTGGACTTAGGGTTCCGGAAACCCTCGTGATATCCATTTCACTACGGGGGCGAGACGCGGTGCGTACCATGCGCAGCGTGAAAGGGCCAATTCACATTCGGTCGTTGCGCTCCGACGAACGAGTCACATGCCGAGAAGACCGAGGAGTGCCTCGGTGGCGTAGTAGAGCACGACGCCGGCAAACACCATGATGGCCACCGCGGCGCCCTCGCTCCGGTTCACCTCGGGAATGAGATCGGATGCCGCAACGTAAAGGGTCACACCGGCACCGAAGGCCAGGGCCTCCCCCGCACGCCCTTGAAAGGGGACGACGGCCAGGGCGCCGAGGATCGTCGCCGCTCCGACGATGATCGCCGCCAGTTGAGCCTCGAGACGCGAGCGTCCGGCGGCGAGCATGATCGACGCGATCGTAAACCCCTCCGGAGCCTTGTGGAGCACGATGGCGACGAAGAGCAGAACGCCGAGCGTCGGATCGATCAGGAAACCGGCGGCAATCGAGATGCCGTCGAAGAAGCTATGGATACTGAGGCCGATGAGCGCCGCCACCCCCACCCCGAGCCCCGTATGCTCCGGGTGCGTCTCTTCACCGAAGTGGAAGTGACGGACCGCAGTATGCTCGACGAAGTGGATAAGGAGATAGCCCGCCAGGATCAGGAGCGGGGCTGACGACACCATCTCGGCGCTCACGGGAATCATACGCAGGATGGCGGCCGCGAGCATGAATCCCGCACCGAGGGCGACAAAGTAGTGCAAGCGCGCCGTATCCCAGCGGGCCCGTGCCGTCAGGATGAGGCCGCCGAGGGCGGTCGCCAACGCGGTCGCCAGAATGAACGCCGTCGGCAGCCACGACGCCAGGGTCGCGTCCGTCTCGGAGCTCACATGCGGGACCCGCCATCGACGACCATGACCTGACCGGTCATGAACGCCGAGGCTTCTGAAGCGAGAAAGAGCGCCGCACCCACGATCTCGTCGGGCTGGCCGTGCCGCCCGAGTGGGGTCTGGCGCAACACGGCCTCGTGAATCGCCGTGGTTTCGATCAATGCTGCGGCGAACTTGGTCTCGATCAGTCCAGGAGCGATCGCGTTCACGCGAATGCCGCTCGCGCCGCACTCCTTGGCGAGGCAACGGGTAAGGTGGAGCAGCGCCGCCTTGCTGACGCTGTACGCACCGAGCATCGGCGACGCGTCCAGACCGCCGACCGATGCCATATTGATGATCGATCCTCCAGCACCCTGCGCCTGCATCGACCGGACGACGGCCGCACTGGCCAGAAAGGGCCCTTTGACGTTGACGTCCATGATCTTGTCCCAGGCGCTCGCCTCGAGTGCCGCCAGGGGGGCCATCACCGGATTCGTGCCGGCGTTGTTCACCAGGATGTCGATCCCACCCCAGGCGTCGAGCACCCGCGCGATCATGGCGTCGATGTCGGCCGCTTTCCCCACGTGGCAGGCCGTGGCCAGCACGCGCTGGCCCGTCTCGGCGGACAGATCACGCGCCAGCGGATCGAGCGTCTCTTGTCGGCGGCCCACCAGCGCGACGTCGGCGCCGGCCTCGGCGAACCCGCGCGCGATGGCCCATCCAATCCCACGACTTGCGCCGGTAACGACGGCGCGCTTGCCGGCCAGCGAGAATCTCTCCGAGGGTTTCACGAGGCCACCTCCGACGAAACGGAATCGAGTTGCGCCGTCAGCAGGGCTGCCATGCCGGCATGCACCAACCCGTTGGATGCAAGGGTTTGCTCGCCATGCAGGTCGAACGGCGCATCGCGAAAATCACTGACGCGCCCGCCGGCCTCGCGCACCAGCAACACGCCCGCCGCAACGTCCCAGGGGCGCAGCTTCCATTCCCAGAATCCATCGAGGCGCCCGCAGGCGACGTAGCAGAGATCGAGGGCCGCCGAGCCGTTCCGACGCATCCCCTGCGCTGCCCGCAAGAACTGGCGAAAGAAGCCAAGGTAGTAGTCGGCGTGTGCGCGGCGATCGTAAGGAAACCCCGTAGCGATCAAGCCGCGCGCCAAGTCGGACACGTCGGATACCGTGATGGGCTGCCCGTTGAGGGTCGCCCCTTCGCCGCGATTGGCGACGAAACACTCGTCACGGATGGGATCGTGCACCAGAGCGAACTGCATCTCGTGACCGCGCGCGAGCGCCAGTGAGACCGCGAACTGCGGATACCCGTGCGCGAAATTCGTGGTGCCATCGAGCGGATCGAGGTACCACACGTAGTCGTCCTCGCCCCAGTCCTTCGAGGCGATGGGCGCATCGCCATGCGCCTCCTCGGCGATGATGAGGTGGTCTGGAAAGGCGGCCTGCAGGCGCTCGACGATCAGCGCCTCGACGCGATGATCCGTGGCGGTGACGAGATCGACATCGCCCTTGTAGTGGACCTCTTTCGTCTCGAGCCACGCCTCACGGAGCAGCACGGCGGCCTCATCGACCGCGGCGCGTGCGACGCGCTCGTGCGGATTCATAGCGCGCGACGTGTCGCACATTGATTTCGATGAATCAAGGTGAAACGGTTCTCGCGCGGCCTGACATGACGATCGCGGCGAACAGCGGGGAGCCAGCGCGCGGACGCTGGCGGTCTCAGGCGAAAGTCAACATCTGCTTGCGCGTGGTGGGCCGGCGCGCCGACGGATACCACCTCCTCGATTCGATCTTCCTGCCGATCGATTTGTACGATGACGTGCGGATCGAGGTCCATGACATCCGCGCCGGGGCGCAGACGCGCATCGATCTCCGGACCAACGATCCCGCCGTGCCGACCGACGAGACGAATCTGGCAGTCCGCGCCGCGCGCGCTCTCTTCGAGGCTCGCGGTATCGGCGCAACGGTGTCGATCGATCTTCACAAGCGGATCCCGGCCGGGGCAGGGCTCGGTGGCGGCAGTGGCAACGCCGCCACGGTCCTTCGCGGGTTGAACGATATTCTGAAACTCGGGCTGACCACCGTGGAGCTCCAGCAGGTGGGGCTCCAGCTCGGCGCGGATGTACCGTTTTTTCTCGCCGGAGCCCCCGCGCGGGTACGCGGGGTGGGCGAGGTGATCGAGCCGTTGGGACACTGGCCGGCGATGTCGTTGGCGATTGTCGTCCCACCGATCCAGGTGGCAACGCCCTGGGCCTTCGACCGGTACCGGGAGGCCGTGCCTGTCTGCACCCCGCCAGCCCCATCCGAGGCCGAGCGCCTCGCCGAGGGCGCGCCCCCCGACGCCGGGCTGCTCGTGAACGATCTCGAACAGGTGATCCTGCCCGCGTTTCCCGAGATCGCGACGTTGAAATCCCGCCTGCGGGAGGTCGGTGCGACCGCGGCCGTGATGTCGGGGAGTGGCGCCGCCGTGGTGGGGCTCGCCCCGTCCGCGACAGCGGCCGAGACCATCGCAGCGGTGCTCCGCAGCGAGGTGCCCCGGGGTCTCGTCCACGTCGCCGCCATCCCGGGCGTCGGTTGACCAGTCCGGCCTCGCAGCCTAGTATCGCGCGCTTGCCAGCGCATCCATTCGGTCAACCGGCCGATGCGACACGGACGCGAACTGGTGCGAACGGGGTAAGGCGAAGCACCACGGGGTAAGGCGAAGCACCTCGATGGGCGGTGGCCAAGTGGTTAAGGCACCGGCCTTTGGCGCCGGTATCGAAGGTTCGAATCCTTCTCGCCCAGCTCGATGATCGAGGAACGTCATGGCGCTCAGAGCGAAAGACGAGATGATTGTATTTGCGGGTAGCTCGAACATCGGGCTGGCGTCGGATATCTGCCGCTATCTCGGGACCGACCTCGCCAAAGCCGAAGTCGGCCGGTTCAGCGACGGCGAAACGCAAGTCGAGGTGATGGAGAACGTCCGGGGCGGCGACGTGTTCATCATCCAATCGACGTGTCCGCCGACGAACGACAATCTCATGGAGTTGCTGCTCACGCTCGACGCCCTGAAGCGCGCGTCGTCGGGGCGCATCACGGCCGTGCTTCCGTACTACGGCTACGCCCGTCAGGATCGCAAGGTTTCGCCCCGGGTCCCCATCAGCGCCAAGCTGGTCGCCGACCTGATCACGGCGGCGGGCGCAACCCGGGTGTTGACGATGGACCTGCACGCCGGTCAGATTCAGGGCTTCTTCAACATTCCGGTCGACAACGTCTTCGCCACGCCCGTCCTGCTACGACACATCCGCGATCGGATGAAGTCCGGGCAAACCGTGACGGTCGTGTCGCCAGATGCAGGCGGCGTCGAACGGGCACGGGCCTTCGCGAAACGGCTGAAGGCGAATCTCGCCATCATCGACAAGCGCCGGGCCGGGCCGGGCGAAGTTGCCGAGATGAAGATCATCGGCAAAGTCACCAGCGGGCTCGCCGTCATCATCGACGACATGGTCGACACAGCGGGCACGATCGCGGCCGCCGCGGCAGCACTGCGCACGGCGGGTGCCGACGAAGTGGTCGCCTGCTGTACGCATGCCGTGCTATCCGGGCCAGCCGCCGATCGCGTGGAGCAGTCCGCCCTCGCGAACCTCGTCGTGACCGACACGATCCCCCCGCGGGAAGAGCTCCGCTCGTGCTCCAAGCTGGTCGTGCTCTCGGTCGCGCACCTGATCGGTGAAGCCATTCGACGGATCCACAACGAGGAATCAATCAGCTCGCTCTTCATCTGAGCGAACGTAAGTGTAGTAAGGAAGGATCGAGGAACGCGTCATGGAGGAAATCGCACTCACGGTGGAGGCCCGGGACCAATACGGCACCGGACCGAATCGTCGCCTGCGTCTGAGCGGCAAAATTCCCGGGATTTTCTACGGCCCGAAGTCGAGCAGCGTCGCGATGCAGGTCGACAAGAAGCACTTCGCGCAGAACGTTGCCAGCGTCGAAGGCGCCCACCTGATCCGGTTTCAGTCCGACGCAGCCGATCTGCAACAGCGCGTCGTCCTGGTGCGCGAGACGCAGGTCCATCCCGTGTCGGGCGATGTCCTTCACATCGATTTCTACGAAGTCGATCTCACCAAGCGCCTGCAGGTCACGGTGCCTCTGCACTTCACGGGCCGCCCCCGCGGTGTCGTCGAGGGTGGCATCCTGCAGCCGGTGCTTCGCGACCTCGTCGTCGAGTGCCTGCCGACCGAGATTCCGCAATTCATCGAAGTCGACGTCACCGAGCTCGCGATTCACGATTCGATCCACCTTGCGGACCTGACGTGCCCCGCCAACGTGACCGCGGTGTTCGAGAGCAATGACGCGGTCGTCACGGTGCTGGCACCGATGGCCGAGGAGACGAAACCTGCCGAGGGCGACGAGGATGCGGCTGCAGCACCCGCGGCCGAGGGCGATGCGCCTGCCGCCGACCAGAAGGAACCGCCCAAGGACTCGTGAGGCGGCTTGACGACCCGCCGTGTTGACGCTCGTGGTAGGCCTCGGCAATCCGGGGCCGCGGTACCGGCGCACGCGGCACAATCTAGGATTCCTCGTCGTCGACGAACTGGCGAGGCGCTGGAACATTCCACTGACGAGTACTCGCCACGGCGCCGAAAGCGGAACCGGATCGATTGCCAACGCACCGGCCATGCTGGCGAAGCCGCAGACGTTCATGAATCTGAGCGGCGAGGCCGTTGGTCGGCTGCGGCGCGCGCGCCGTCTGAAACCGGAGCACATCCTCGCGATCTACGACGATCTCGATCTTGCTCTGGGCCGTGTCCGCATCCGGACCGGCGGGGGCGCAGGGGGGCACAACGGCGTCGCGTCCCTGATCAGTGTTCTCGGACGTGAGTTTCCGCGGGTGCGTATCGGCATCGGACGGCCCGGCCCGGGCTCGGACCCGGTCGAGTACGTACTGGGGCGTTTCGAGGCGGAGGATGTGGCCATTGTCGATCGGGCTGTGGAACATGCCGCCGATGGGGTCGAAGCCGTCCTCGGTCAGGGCCTGGAGCCAGCAATGAACGACTTCAATCGGCAGCGCCCGAGTTGAGCAGCCAGCCAGACCACCCCCGGGGCTTGTCCGGATCCATCGTCCGCCAGGCCCCGAGTATGCCCCGAGGCCTGGCATTGCCGCGAAACCTGCGCTAGAAGACCTGGTTCCGTTCTACTAAGGAGGCCGTAGAGTTGCAGCGAGATTACGAAAGCATGATCGTGCTCCGCGCCGATCTGCCGGAAGCCGGCATCAAGGAGCAACTCGAAAAGCTCACGAAGATCCTCGAGACCGAGGGCGCCACCGTCCGTGGCGTCCACGAATGGGGGATGCGCGAGTTGGCCTACCTCGTCCGGAAGGAGCGTCGCGGCTTCTACGCGTTGCTCGAGTATACCGGCGAAGCGTCCGCGCTCCTCGAGTTGGAACGGCAGATGAAGCTGTCCGATGCCGTCCTGCGCTACGTCTCGGTACGTCAGGAGCATCCCGTCGAGGTTGCAACGCCCGCCGCGACCGCATCTGAGGGCACGGCAACCGCGACCGCATCTGAGGGCACGGCCACCGCGACCGCATCTGAGGGCACGGCCACCGAGGCCGCGACAGCAGGTGCAACACCGGCGGCGCCCGATGCGACACCGGCGGCGACGGATGCAGCGCCAGGTGCGGCACCGGCGGCAGCAGCCGCAACACCAGAGGCGGCCCCTGCGGTCGACACCGCGGCAGCCTCCGAGAGCAAAGCCTGAACGAGGGAGTTGAGCATGCCAGGAAGCCCAGGAGGACGACGAGGGGGAAGCAGCGGCGGCAGCGCCGGCGGGAGTCGCGGTCGCGGCGGTCGGGGTGGTCGCGGATGGGACGATCGTGGCGCGCGTGGTCGTCGCGGCGGTCGGCGGAAGGTCTGTCGCTTCTGCGCCGAGAAGACGCTTCGCATCGACTATAAAGATACCCGGGTCGTGGGTAACTTCATCACGGATCGGGGCAAGATCATCCCGAGTCGCATCACCGGTAACTGCGCCCGCCATCAGCGGCGCTTGACGACCGCCATCAAGCAGGCGCGCAGCATCGCATTGCTGCCGTTCGCCGAAGCACAGTAGAGACCCCCACCGTGCAGATCATTCTTCGCGAAGAGGTTCTGAGTCTCGGCAGCATCGGCGACGTCGTCGACGTCAAGCCAGGCTACGCGCGCAACTATCTGCTTCCCCGCGGCCTCGCCATCGAAGCCAGTTCGCGCAACCTGCGCCAGCGCGAGCATCAAGAACGCGTCATCGGCGAGAAGCGCCTCCGCGAACAGAAAACCGCCTCAGCCGCTGCCGAGCGCCTCTCGAGCCAGGCCCTGTCGTTCACGATGCGCGCCGGCGAGGACGGCAAGTTGTTCGGCTCGGTCACCAATCAGGACATCCAACGGCAGCTCGAAGAGAAGGGCTTCCCGCTCGACCGCCGTCGGATCATCCTAGCCGAGCCCATCAAGACACTCGGGGATCACGAAGTCTCGATCCTGGTAGGCCCCGACACGCGTGCGACCGTCAAGATCAAGGTCCTCGCGCACGAAGAACCTGCCGCCCCAGCCGCCGAGCCCGCGGCGCCAGCCACCGAGCCCGACGCCGCGCAGTAGGGTCGCGCGGGCCCGCCTCATGGTGCCGTCCCGCGACGTCTATCGGGGTGAGGTCGTGCATCTAACGACCGAGGACGTACGCCTGCCCAACGGCTTCGAGATGACCCTCGAGATCGTGCGGCACCCCGGGGCATCCGCCATCGCGGCCCTGGACGATGCGGGCGCCGTCATCCTGCTCCATCAGTATCGCCACGCCGTCGGCGGGTATCTGTGGGAAGTGCCCGCCGGAAAACTCGACGCCGGCGAACCCCCCGAGGTGTGCGCCAGACGCGAACTGGGCGAAGAGGCCGGCGTCGCCGCCGATGAACTCGTTCGTGTCGGCGAGATCGTCACCTGTCCAGGATTCTGTGACGAAGTGATTCACCTCTTCGTGGCAACGGGCCTCCGCCCGGTGCCACCGACCCCTGGCGAGGACGAGGTCATCGCACGGATCGAACGCATACCCCTGACCGACGCCCTGGCGATGATCGACGCGGGCGAGATCCGGGACGCCAAAACGATCGCGGCACTCCTCCACGCCGAGCGCCGGGTCCGACAACCACAGGAGCCATCACCATGAAGGTCGGGATCGTCGGGTTTCGTAGCGCGGGCAAGACGACGATCTTCAACGCCCTCACCGGACTCCAGGCGCAAGTCGGAGGATTCGGTGCGGGCGGCCGAGCCAACCTCGGAGTCATCAAAGTTCCCGACGAGCGCGTGATGGCACTGGCCGAGATTCACGAGCCAAAGAAGATCACGTTTGCCGAGATCGCCTTCGTGGACGTGCCCGGAAGCGGTGACGAGCGCGCCGCACTCGACGCCGCAACCCTGGTCCAAATGCGCGATGTCGATGCGTTGGTGCAGGTCGTGAGCGCGTTCCCGGATGCCGGCGGAAGTCCGGTACCCGCTGCGGCCCAGCTCGAGAACTTTGCGGCCGAGCTGATCCTCGCCGATCTCGAGATCGTCGAGAAACGGCTCGAACGCGTTCGCAAGGAAAAAGGGAAGGAGCGGGAGCAGAAGCTTCTGGAACGCTGCGAGACGCACCTGTCGAGCGAGCAGCCCCTCCGTACCTGCGAGCTCGCCCCCGAGGAGCGGGCGGCCCTTGCGGGATTCAACCTGCTCAGCCAGATGCCGTTTCTCGGCCTGCTGAACGTCGATGAAAGCGGCATTGCGGACGGCCTACCGGACGACGTCGCGGCGTGGGTCGAGAAGCGGGGGGTCGATGTCCTGCCGGTTCCCGGCAAGACCGAGATGGAGCTCGCGGAGCTCGACGAAGAAGACCGCGGCGCGTTCCTGGCCGACCTCGGGATCACGGAGTCTGCCAAAGATCGCTTCATTCGCGCCGCCTACGGCCTGCTGCACCTCATCAGCTTCCTCACGGCGGGCAAGGACGAATGCCGGGCGTGGCCGATTCGCCGAGGCACGTCGGCGCTGCACGCCGCCGGGAAGATCCACAGCGACATCGAGCGCGGCTTCATCCGCGCCGAGGTCGTTGCCTACGACGACTTCATGGAGCTCCGCAGTGAAGCGCGCTGCCGGGAGGCCGGCAAACTCCGGCTCGAGGGCAAAGCCTACGAAGTCGCGGACGGCGATATCATCCACTTCCGCTTCAACGTGTAGGATCACGTTGACTTCGCAGGACCGCTCGCTTTAGTCTCGACTCTGCACCGTATGGACCTTCCATCGTTCATTCCCATCTTTCCACTCCCGAATGTCGTCCTGTTCCCGGAGGTCCCACTACCGCTCTACATCTTCGAGCCGCGCTATCGAGACATGGTCCGCGATGCGCTCGACGGCCCCCGGCTGATCGGCATGACCTTGCTCCGTCCCGACTGGGAAGCGCAGTATGCGGAGGCACCCGACGTCTACCCGATCGGGTGCGCGGGGCGGATCGTCGATGCCACGCCGCTCCCCGACGGTCAGTTCAACATTCTGCTGGCCGGCCTGCGCGAATTCGAGATCGTCAGTGAGCAGCGCGAGCGATCCTACCGTCAGGCGACGGTCACCTGGCGCGCGCCACCCTCCGACGACCCGTTGCCGGAAGAGCTGCGGCGAAAGCTCATGCACGCCGTCGAGCATCATGTCGGCGACGTCGGGCGTGAGATCGCCTCGCAACTCGGCGACGAGCCAGAACTGACCGACGCGGTGCTCGTCAACTTCCTGTCCTTCTGGCTCGATCTACTTCCGATCGAGAAGCAAGCACTGATCGAGATCACGGGACACGATCGCGCACGGCACCTGCTCGACCTCCTCGAGTTTCAGCGACACATGGCGAGTAGCGGACAGGCGGATCCGAGCCGCCGCATGCACTGATGATCCTGTTCTATCTCGTCCGTAGTGGGGGGCTCCGCGGCCTCGACGCCGAGAAGCTCCGCTTCTTCGTCGGCCGCACGGCGAGCCCCCTCTATTTGTCACGACGCTTTCCACTGTATCGGCGCCTGCATTGGCTCCGGCTGCTCTTCTCTCCGGCCTACGCACGGGGCGTCGCCGAGTGGCTCCGATACCGCGCCGATCTCTACGACGGCCGGCAGGGATAGGAGAACCGCCATGGGCAAGGTCACCATCGGAGCGACCCTTTTGTCGTCGGTCGTGCTCCTCATTACCTTCTTCAAGGGCATGTTGGTTCTGCGTGGGGGGGCTGGTATCATGTCGCACCTGGAGTGGTCGGTCGCGACCTTGATCATCGTGCTGTCCGCGAACGTGTTCGCGATGATCCATGCCGCGCAATCCGACCGTCTGATCAAGGAGTTGCGTGCGGCGCGAGACCGTGACGGCGCAACGAGGTAAGCAGACTTATGGCCACCACCTACAAACAGATCATGGAAGAGGCGCGGCGCGAGATTCCCGAGCAAAGCGCCGATCAGGTCCAGGCTCGGCTCGGGAGCGAGCCGAACACGCTGGTCCTCGACGTACGCGAGAAGGATGAGTTCCGCGAGGGACACCTCGCGGCCGCGCTGTCCATCCCGCGAGGCTTTCTCGAGATGCAGATCGAGGAAGCCGTGCCCGACAAGAACACCGCCGTCGTGGCGTACTGCGCTGGCGGGACGCGCTCGCTGATCGCAGCGCGCACCATGCGCGAAATGGGCTACACCAATGTCACCTCGATGGCGGGTGGCTTTACGGGATGGAAGAACGCCGGGCTTCCGTTCACGCAAGATCATCAGTTCACGACCGAGCAATTGACGCGCTACAGCCGCCACTTCCTTCTTCCCGAGGTCGGGGAAGCAGGGCAGGCGAAGCTGCTCGGCGCCAAGGTGCTCCTCCTCGGCGCCGGGGGCCTGGGATCACCCACCGCACTCTATCTTGCGGCGGCCGGGGTTGGCACGATCGGCCTGGTCGATCACGACGTCGTCGATCTCTCGAACCTGCAGCGACAGATTCTGCACACCACCGACCGCATCGGCACACCAAAGGTCGAGTCGGCGCGCGTGGCGCTGCAGGCGCTCAATCCGGACGTGCGGGTGGTCATGCACCAAGAGCGTCTGACGTCCGCCAACGTGATGGAGATCTTCAAGAACTACGACATCATCGTCGACGGCTGCGACAACTTTCCCACCCGCTATCTGGTCAACGACGCCTGCGTCATGTTGAACAAGCCGAACGTCCACGGGAGCATCTTCCAGTTCGAGGGCATGGCGGCGGTGTTCGCGCCACACGTCGGCCCCTGCTACCGCTGCCTCTATCCGGAGCCACCACCGCCCGGGGCCGCGCCTAGCTGCGCCGAAGCGGGCGTCCTCGGCGTCCTGCCAGGCCTCGTCGGATGCATGCAGGCGGTCGAGACCATGAAGCTGATTCTCGGCGCCGGACGTCCCCTCATCGGACGCATGGCGCACTTCGATACGCTCAGCATGGAGGTGCGTATCAATCGCCTCCAGCGTGATCCGGCGTGCCCGATGTGCGGCGACAATCCGACGATCACCAAGCTGATCGACTACGAGGAGTTCTGCGGTCTCAAGCCAGCGGGATCGTCCGCGGCTGACGCTGCGGCGTAGCAGTCTGACCCGCTGGTTTGATCGGCTCCTGAGCCGCCAGCAGATCGGTAGACTCAGGCCTCGACGCGCACCTGACGGCGTACCAGGACGTGCAGGGCGTCGGGCTCGTCGAGCGCCATCACCAGCGGCTCGACCCGAGCGGCGTCGGTCTCGTCGAAGATCCGCCGGACCTGCCGCATGAGCCGTTCAAGCGCCCACGCGGGCAGGCGCGCGATGCTCAAGCTCTGATCGCTCGAGATGTCGTAGAGCGTTTCCAGCTGATCGGGCTCGACATCCCAGGCGATCTCACGAAACGCTTCCACGAATGCACCGAGGCGGCGCTCCGGTACCACGCCCGGATAGAGGGCCTGATCGAGGCGCTCGCGGATCTCTTCCTCGGGAATCTCGACCGAGACCGGATCCTGCACCAGGCGACCCGGCAGGAGCTGATAGCGCAGCGGCTCCTCGAGACGCGTGCGCGAGCCACGGATGACGAATGTCTCGAGGCCGTCGGTCACCTGCCAGTAGGTCGCCACCATCGGATCCCATTGCGGCCCTTCGTGGGCAACCGGTGATCCGGTCAGACGCAACGTGTGGAGCGCGTGCCGCGCGTGCGTGACGAGGAACGCCATGCAATCATCGCGGGTGATCTCGACGTAGCCGTCGAGCGTATGCTGGAACTCGCGCGCACGATCGTACGGTGACGGCCGGAAGAGCACCTCGCAATCCCGGCAATGGATGAAACCCGAGTCGTTCACGCCGGCGATTCCGCCGTGAGCGCAGGCGCCATCCCTGCGTCCGTAGGCTCCCCTTCGGTTCCGAGACTGGGCGTCGCGGCTTCGAGTGGAGGAATCCGAATGATGAACTCCGACCCCGAACCCAACGTGCTCTCGACCTCGAGATCCCCACTGATCGAGGCCAGCAGACGGGTCACGAGCCGCAGGCCGAGCCCGATGCCGCGAAACCGCTTGCGCGCGGTCGGATCCCCCTGCTTGAAGCCCTCGAGGACCTCAGAGACCTCGTTCGGGCGCATTCCGATGCCGGTATCGCGCACGCGCAGCTCGAGGGCGCCGTCGCCGAGCAGGGTCGCCTCGACGCGCACCGAACCCGATTCGGTAAACTTCAGCGCGTTCAACACCAACGTATCGAGTAGCCGTACGACCTTTTCCTCGTCGGTGCGGATCGGCAGGGGGCTGAGATCGCCGAGTTCGAGCGCCACCCCCTTCTCCGCAAACGCAGGGGCGTGCTTTTTCGCCAGACTCTCCAGGACCTGCTGTGCATCGAAGGTCCACGCCGTCACGGGAACCTCGCCGGCTTCGAGCGCGGCGAGGAAGAAGATCCCCTCGACGCAGGCCAGCAATTCGTGCGAATTCATCCGGATGCGGTCCAACGCATGCCGCTGCTCGCCGGTCAGCTGGCTGGCCTGATCCTCGAGCAGGATCGAGCTGTACCCCATGATCGCAGACAGCGGCGTACGGAATTCGTGCGTCAGGTTGGCGAAGAACTCCTCTTTGATACTTCGGAGACGCTGCAGATTGCGGCGCTTGTGCAACGCGCGTTTCGTCGTCTCGAGAATCTCGAGCACGTCGAAGGGCTTGGCCACGTAGGCGAAGACCTTGAGATTGATACTCTCCACCGCGGTCTCGAGCGATCCGTACCCGGTGATGACCACGACCTCGGTATCGGGATCGTGCTCTTTGATCTTGGTCAGGAGCGGCATGCCGCACAGCCCTGGCATGCGCAGATCGAGGGTGATGACGTCGATCGGCGTCGTCTTGAGAATCTCGAGCGCGTCCTCGCCCCGTTCGGCGCTGTAGACCTGATAGTAAGGCTTGAGAATCATCTTGAGGGCGAGGGCAGGGCCCGCCTCGTCCTCGACGATCAAGACGTTTCCGAGAGTACTCATGGCACGCCAAGTTCAGCATGTTCCATGCCACCTGGGCGTACCCTGCCGGGGCCAGGCTAAGTCCCTGGAAGCTTGGGTGCTTCCTCGCTGGCGACACATTTCCGGCGGCGGCCTTGCGTTGTCGCAAAGCCACCTCGGTCCAATTTTGAACGAGTGCGCCGTTATGGGGCTATGCGTCGGCCTCGGCGATACCGAGCTTATCCATCCTATACTTGAGGATCCTGCGGGTCGTGCTGAGGAGATCGGCGGCGCGGGTTTGATTGAAGCCGACCTCCGTCAAGGCGGCCTGGATGATCTCCCGCTCGAACTCATCGACCGCGTCGGTCAGGCTCTTCTCACGCCGCAACACCTGATGCTGGATCGTCGTGGTCTCGACGCGCCCGCTGCGGACCGACTCCGGTAGATCCTCAACCCCGATCGGGTCGTGATCCGACAGCACCAACAGTCGCTCGATCACGTTTTCGATCTCGCGCACGTTGCCCGGCCAGGGATAGCGCAGAAACGTATCGACCGCTTCCGAGCTGATCGCCTTCTCGGGAATGCCGATCTCCTTGGATTTGATCTCCAGGAAATGCTTGATCAGGAGCGGCAGGTCTTCGACCCGCTCGCGGAGCGCCGGGAGCGGCAACGCCACCACGTTCAGGCGGTAGAAGAGGTCGGATCGAAAGGTCCCTTCCTGCATCGCCTGCTCGAGGTCGCGATTGGTCGCCGCGACGATGCGCACGTCGACGGTGATGGTCTGCTTCCCACCCACCCGCATGAACTCGCCTTGTTCGATCACGCGCAGGAGCTTGGCCTGCAGCGACGGTGCGAGCTCTCCGATCTCGTCGAGGAAAATCGTCCCCTGATCGGCGAGTTCGAACTGACCGAGCTTCCGTTGGTGCGCGTCGGTAAACGAGCCGCGCTCGTGCCCGAAGAGTTCGCTCTCCAGAAGATTCTCGGGAATGGCGGCACAGTTCAGCGTGACCAACGATCGCTCCGCTCTCGGACTCTGGAAGTGGATCGCCTTGGCGATCAACTCCTTGCCGGTACCGCTCTCGCCCGTAATGAGCACCGTGGTCTTCAGCGGCGCGACCATCCCGATCGTGCGAAAGATCTTCTGCATCGTTGGCGCCGTACCGATGATGTTGTCGGGGCTGTACCGCTTGCCGACTTCCCAGCGCAGCTGCTCGAGTTCCGCGGTGCGCGCGGCGTCCTGCGCGGCGCGTTCGACGATGAGGCTCAGCTCCTCCACGTCGAAGGGCTTGGTCACGTAGTCGAAGGCACCGAGTTTCATCGCCGTCACGGCCGTCTTGACCGTCTTGGTGGCCGTCAGCATGACTACAGGGACGCGCGCATCGTGCGCCTTGATCTCCTCGAGCACGGCGAGGCCGTCGAGGCCCGGCATCAAGACGTCGAGGAGCACGACGTCCGGGTGTGTCTCCGGAATCGCCGTAAGCGCTTCCTCCCCCGACGTCGCCATCGCAGTATCGTAGTGCTCCTTGAGCACCATCCGTACGGATTCCCGCACCCCGGCGTCATCGTCCACAATCAACACCCTACGCTTCTCCATCCCCACTCCTCCTCACGCTCCTGCGTGCCCATCCGCCGCGGCGGGTCATGATGCTGCCTCGTTTCAGGTGGCCACTGGGGCCAATGCGACACGAACAATGGTTGCCTTGTCGGGACCACTCCGGACACGAAGGCTGCCACCGTTCCGTTCGAGCAACGCGGCCGCCAGCGCGAATGGCAGCGTCGGCGTCTCGGCCGACTCGGTGTCGGCGCCCTCGACGAACGCGGTCAGTCGCGCGACCGTCGCCGGCTCCGCCCGTGCCTCCAGCTCGAATGCCCCCGATTCGGGAACCGTCATCTTCAGGGGCTCGTGCGGAATCAGCTCGTGCACGAGCCCCCCGAGAAGACTCCGGACCGCGAACAACACCTGCGCGCGGTCCGCGTCCACCGGTCCGGGAACGGCACCGTTGCGTTCGATGCGCACGCCCCGGCGCGTCAGCTCGTCACGATGCTCCGCAAGCGCCTCATCGACCAGCGGCCCGAGATCCACCTCCGCACGGGCCGGTGCCCGAAAGCGGGCGAACTCGAGCAACTGCTCGAGGAGCGTGTCCATCCGCTCGACGGCGTCGTCCGTCAGGGTCTTGAAACGCGCGCGCTCGTCGGGATCGTCGAGTATCGAGCCGAGACGCTGGCTCAAGGTCTTGATCGTCACCATCGGATTGCGGAGCTCGTGCGCCAGCTCCCCGAGCAGCACTTCCAACCGTGCCGCTTCACGCCCGCGCTCGGGTTGCGCGTCGATGCGGGCGGCGTCAGCGATGGCCACCGGACGCGCCGTGCTCATGCTCGCCGGCAGAAAACGAAGGTCGTCGGCGTCGATGACGCGCGCGCTACATCCCGCCATCGTTCGGGCCAGCACGGCCTCCAGCTCCGTCAGGTTGCCAAACCACAGATAGTGGCACAGGCGATCGACGGCCGCGTCCGAAAACAAGACCGGCGCGAGTCCGAGCCGCGCTGCCAGCGCGGCACTCACCGTCTCGACCACGCGCGGAAGATCCTCGATACGATCACGAAGCGGAGGCAGCGGAACGGTGAGAACACCGAGCGGATACGCAAGCTCCGACAAGAACGCACCACCGGCGACCGCTGCATCGAGGGGCTCCGCGGTCGCGGCGAACAGCCGGCCCCGTGCCGCTCCGTGCTCCAACTCGATGAGCAAGGCGTGTTGCGTCTCCAGGGGAAGGCCCGCCACGTCGTCGAGAAAGAGACCGTCGTCAGGGGCGTCAAGCCGCGCGCGGAGGTCCCCGGGCTGCACATCGCGAGCGGGGAGGGCGTCAAAGCGCGCACGTGGTCGCGACCGTGCATGCAAGGCCCGCGCGACCTGGAGCGCACCGGTCCCACGCTCCCCCACGAACAGGAGCGGCAGATCCAACGGAACACTCTCGCGCACCGTCGCCGCGGCCTCACGCGTGAGATAGGGATGGTCCAGCACGAAAGTGCGCGCACTGGCACGCGCATCCGGCCGCGTCGGTGTCGCCAGTAGCGCTCGCACGGCCGCCTGCAGCGCATGGCCGTCGAAGGGCTTGCGGAGAAAGCCGACGCGCCGCTCCGCCAACGCCAGGCGGCCCGGGTCGAAGCCCTCGGAACCGTGCAGCACGAGCACAGGGACGTCCGGGCGAGCCGCGAGCAAGGCGCGCATCGGCTCCTCGTCTGCGCGCGCCGACAAGCCCAGAATCACGAGCGCCGATTCCGCGGACGCGGAGGGCTCGGCTGCACTCGCCGCGGTCGAGACGTGAAACTCCTGACCGAGCACGATGCTCAGGGTCTCACGAATGGTACGCGAGGCGTCGATGACGAGAATGGAGCTCATCACGCGTCGGACCGGGCGCGCGAACGCTCCGCGCCTCCTCGCTCCCCGACCATCCCGAGCCTCAAACCCACGACATCCCCCAACCAAATCGAGATCGTACGTTTTTGTACGACCTGGCGAACCGATCTGTCAAGGATTATCGGGATCTTACGTCGACCTCACCCCGGGAGCCACTCCGCCCGAATTGACGAAGCGGCTCCCGTTCAGTCCCAGGCCCTCGTGCTCGCATCACGAGGTTGACGAGTGAGGTGCGGCGCGTGCCGCAGCCTTCCCGATCAGCAAGGGGCGTTCCGACGAAGAAGTCACCGACATCGTTCGTGCGCCGTCGGGCCGGTAGGACAGGGCGCGTCCGGACACCCGCACGACCGTGTCGGAAGCGACGATCTATCGTCCGTCGATCCGCGCCGGCGCGATGTCGCTCTCGGCATCCGAGCGGATCCGGAGCCGTACCCACGCCACGATCGTGAGGATGAACCCGACGCCGGTCATGAGCAGGCCGCCGCTCAGCACGACGTGGTAGAGGTCCACTTTTGCGCGCGCGATGTTGTAGCGTTCGCCCTGTTCGTCGAGGGGACGGACCAACCGCTCGCTGGGTTTCGTGTCGGGGAAGTAACCAAGTGCACGCCCCTCGGCGATGAGCGTTTGATACTCCGAGACCTTGCGCGTACCGACGAACGTGTTTCCCGCGCCAAGGACGAGGAACGCCACACCGAATATGAAGAATCGGCTCTCGTACCAGCGTGAACCAGCCGCGTGATCCATGGTCGACGCGCTCCATACCCGGTTGCACCCCCATCGAGCAACCGGTAGATCTCGCCCATGCAGGAGCCGATCGCCTGGTATCATGTCGGGCTCTGCGGTTACGACGAGGGCCTGCAGTCACAGGAGCGCCATTGGCGTGCCTGCCGGGACGGCGGACCGAACGTCGGACTCGTGCTCGAGCACCCACCGACGGTGACGTTCGGGCTCCGGGGGAGCGACCAGGATCTCCGCGTTCCGCGGGCGATGTTGGCAGAGCAGGGGATCGCCTGCGTCGCGACCGACCGCGGCGGCCAGGCGACGTACCACGGGCCCGGGCAACTGATCCTCTATCCGATCGTCGATCTGCGGGCGCTCGGGATCACGGTGCCATGCTTCGTCTGGAGCCTCGAGGAAACGATGATCCGGGTCGCGGCGCACTTCGGCGTGCAGGCCACCCGTGATCCACGCGGCCGCGGTATATGGACCCACCGGGGCAAACTCGGCGCGGTCGGGATTCGCGTGCGTGAGCACGTCACGACCCATGGGCTGGCACTGAACGTCGATCCGGACCTGGACGCCTTCAAACTGATCGTGCCCTGCGGCATGCCCGGCGCCGGCGTCACCAGCCTGGCGCGGGAGTGCGGCCAGTCGCTCACGACCGATACGGTACGGCCACTCCTCCAGTCGAGCTTCGAAACCACCTTGGCCACCCTGGCGAACTCTGCCACATCTGGCACACCCGACCCCTCGGCGGAGGTTCACCTCTGAGCACCAACACCAGCGACCTCGTCGCACGCATGCTGCGCGGCGACCGCGTCGCCCTCGCGAAGCTCATCAGCCGGATCGAGAACAACGCCAGTGATGTCGCCAGCATCATGGCTGCGATCTATCCGCACGTGGGACGCGCCAAGACCATCGGCGTCACCGGACCGCCCGGCGCCGGCAAGTCGACGCTCGTCGATCGGCTCGTCGAGCGTTCCCGGAAGCGCGGAGAGTCGGTCGGCGTCATCGCCGTCGACCCGTCGAGTCCGTTCAGCGGCGGCGCCATCCTCGGCGATCGCATCCGCATGCAGGACCATTGCCTCGATCCCGAGGTCTTCATCCGGAGTCTCAGCACGCGCGGACGCCGCGGTGGTCTGGCCCGGGCGTCGCGCCAGGTCGCGCACCTCCTCGATGCCTTCGGCAAGGACACGATTTTCATCGAAACCGTCGGCGTCGGACAGACCGAGCTCGATATCATGGAGCTGGCGCGCACCGTCCTCGTCGTGCTGGTCCCGGAGGCCGGCGATACCGTCCAGGTCATGAAAGCCGGCCTGCTCGAGATCGCGCACGTCTTCATCGTCAACAAAGCCGATCGCGACGGCGCCATGCGCATGCAGACCGAGCTCGAGATGATGCTGCAGCTCCATCCCGAGGCAGCCTGGACGGTCCCCGTGCTCCTCACCAAGGCCGCGCATGATCAGGGCATCGATGCCGTGATGGAGGCCGTCGAGCGCCACGACACGTTTCAGACGTCACACGCCGTCACGCAGCATGCCCCCGACCATCGTGAGCACGAGTTTCTCGAGGTCCTCGGCGAGGAGCTGCGCGCCCGCGTCGATCGCATCGGCACGCACCGCCAGGACCTGATCGAGCGCGTCCGCCGCGGCGATATCGACCCCTACAGCGCCGCCCTCGAGATCCTGCAGGACCAGCCAGCCCTCACCAAGATCCTCGGAGCCGACCAATGAGCCTCTACGCCATCGGCGATCTGCACGGGTGTCCCGATGAGCTGGACGTTCTGCTCGAACACCTCGGGCCGACCGGCGACGACACGCTCGTCTTCCTCGGCGACTACGTCGATCGCGGCCCTGGCGTGCGCCTGCTCATGGACCGCCTCGTCGACCTCAGCGCCACCGGCATCGGCACCATCTTCCTCCGCGGCAACCACGAGGACATGCTCCTCGACTACCTCGGCTACCCGGGTCGCTACGGCTCCGCGTATCTCGCCAACGGCGGCCGTGCGACCATGCGGAGCTACGGCATCCCGACCCATCTAAACGGAAAGGCCGCCGCCGCCCGCCTGCCGCCCTCGCATCTGCGCTTTCTCCTCGACCTGGCGCTCTCCTTCACACGCGACGAGCACCTCTTCGTCCACGCCGGCATCCGACCCGGCACCCCGCTCGACAAACAAGCCGAGGAAGACCTCCTCTGGATTCGCGAGGAGTTCTTCAGCCAGCAACACGACCTGCCATTCACAGTCGTGTACGGACACACCCCCGACCGCGAGGCCCGCATCAAGCTGCCGTACCAGATCGGCCTCGATACCGGTCTCGTTTACGGCAACAAGCTCACCTGCCTCGACGTCGGTGCCCGCCGGTTGCTCCAGGTCGCGCGCCACGGTCGTCAGGTCGTCGCCAGCGACCTACCACCCGTCGCACCAGAGGCCTGACCGCGTCGCCACCGAGTCGCCACCTTGCCCGTCGGTCCCCCTGCCGGTAGTATCCGCCGCTTCCCGAGTACCGGCGGCGTAGCTCAGGTGGTTAGAGCGAGGGTCTCATAATCCCTAGGTCCGTGGTTCGAGTCCACGCGCCGCCATCCTTTTCTCTCGGCAGGTCAAGTACTTCCGCCCTGCGCTCAGGACGGGCCGTGGGTCCATTTCGCGAGTGGCAATACGGATAGGAGTGAGACCGGCCTGTGCTACGCTGGTCGTGCCGAACCACTCCACCGGCCCGCCCTCGCAGTTGCCAAGAAGGAGGACGCACATGACGCGCGTCACACTCTCGGTTCTCACGCTCGTCGTCACCCTGGCCACCGTTCCAGCTCACGCGCAGGGCGTTCCCGGTATCGACGCGAACAGGTGCCTCGTCGGGAAGAACAAGTGCGTGAGCAAGGCGATCAAGGGCCTGATGAAGTGTCGGGAGAAGTGCCAGAAGAGCCCGACCAAGTGCGGGCTCGTGCAGACCGACTGCGAGACGAAGGTGCTGACGAAGTTCGACGGTGGCGCGACCCCTGCCAGGGGCTGCTTTGCCAAGCTGGAGGCGAAAGCCAATCCGGGACAGGCCGAGTCCGTGTGTACGACCGTCGGCGACGCGACAACGATCGAAGCGGAAGTAGATGCGGCCGTGGCGACGATCCTTGCGCGACTGGAGGGTACTCCAGCGCCAACCTGCGGCGACGGGATCGTCAATGTTGCCGGGGAGCAGTGCGATGGGAGCGACCTCGATGGGCACACGTGCGGGTCACTCAATCATGCGTCGGGATCGCTCGCCTGCAACGGGTCCTGCAATTTCGACCCGAGCGATTGCGGCGAGTGCGCCCTTCTCGGCGGGGCCGGGGTCGGCGGCTTCTGTTGGTTCACAGGGGGCCATGCCAACACCTGCGACGCAGCGTGCACTGCCCAGGGCATGGTCTACGACGACGCTGGTACCCGCGACTTCGCAGGTAGTGACGGCACGAACGCGCACTGCGTCGCCGTGCTCGATGCGCTCGGCCTCGGTGCGGGAGCCGTCACCGACCTTCCTAGTTGCGGAACCGGCATCGGTTGCGCCCTGGCGCTAGGCAGTCCCGGACGCATCAGGTGTACTCCCACCCCGACGACGGGGGGCCCAATATTCGGGGGAGGCACGCGCGCGTGCGCGTGCCTCTAGAAGATTGGCAGCCTTACGCGACGTTGCTTCGAGGTACGCGGAAAAGATAAGACTCTCGAGAGGCAACCTGCCGCCAAGGAGATCCCCATGCCACCCACCGCCCGCACCGCCGCCGCGCTCGCCTGCACCCTGACCCTGGCCGCCCTCAGCCCGCGCTTTGCGCACGCAACGGGCGCCTGCGCTGGAACGGCGACCGTCACCCAGTCGAACAGCTTGAAGTCGATCACCGTCAAGACGACGGACAACCCGATCTGCTTGCGGATCTCGGAAGCGGCAGGGACACTCTCTTTCGTTCCCGACCCACCGGGCACCACAGTTGTCGGTGGCCTGAAGGCACTCGCCGGAGTCACGAAGATCACCGTCAAGCTCTCGAACCACCGCGACATGTTGACCCTGTCGACCCTGGCAATCCCTGGAGTCGATCTCGTCGTGAAGGGCCGGGACGGTGGCAACTTCATCGTCATGGACGGGGTCGAGGTCCGGAAGCTCACGCTTGATGGGGGAAAGTCTGAAGACAACGTGGATGCGGCCGATGTCACCGTCGAGCGGAAGTCCCGTATCAGCGGCGGCCCGGGCGACTCGGATCGCTTTACCGTCGTCGGGGAACTCGTCGGCCCCATCGATGTGAAGAACTTCGAAGAGATCCGCCCCTAGGATCGACAGCCCCAGGCCGATTGACCTCTGACACCTCGACCGTGCTACGGTCGGCTGCACCGAAGGAGGAACCCTACCATGCGACGATCGGCTTTCTTATTTCTATTCCTGCTCCCGCTCCTGAGTGCCACGCCCGCCAGCGCGGCGATCGAGAACTACACGATCGCCCTCGACGTGGCGCAGGCGACGACGGCGGCGGCGGGTGCCGCTGGCTCGGGCACTGGCACCGCGACCCTCGACACCGGAACCGGGCTGTTCTCCTGGAGCATCTCCTTCAGCGGCACGACGGGCACCGAGACCATAGCGCATTTCCACAAGGGCGCGGTCGGGGTCCCCGGAGGGGTCGTGCTCGGCCTGCCGGTCGGCAGTCCGAAGATCGGCAGTTCGACCGTGTCGGGCGGAGACGCCACCGACATCAACGCCGGGCTCTGGTATGTGAACGTTCACACCACGCACTCGCCCGGCGGTGAGATCCGCGGCCAGGTGCTACTGGCGCCGACGACGACGGTGCCGGCGCTCTCCTGGTGGGGGCTCCTGATGCTCGCGACCCTGCTGATCGCGGCCACCTTCTGGTCGCGCCGGGCGGTCCGACCAGCGCGTATCTCGGGCTAGCGGCCGGCCCGCATCCGCATTGTAGGGGCAGCACCAGCCACGTCGTGCGCGGTGGCGAGTGCTCGAGGCACCTCTGTTGACCTGCGACCGCAAGCTGGCGCGCGCACCATCGGTCGCGGGTCGCGTCGAACTCGCCACCTGAGGCACGGCGCACTCTCCAGCCGTAGCGTTGGACGAGGGCAGGGGCGCGCCGCAGACGCGAAGGGTCGCGTCAACATCGAATCGGTAGCGGCCGCTCGCCGCGTTGCACAACTGTCATGCGGGCTTCGTCGTCAGCACGCAGAGCGCCGCGCGCGAAACGCGTGGCGCATGCGCTTTAGATCTATCCCCTGCACCCGCTGCGGCGTTGAATGGGCGCCATGCGTAAGGAAGCGCTTGGGTCCATCCGTGTGGCGGTCGGTCTGGCTGTCTTGGTTCTCACTCTCGTAGCGACAGCAACGACCTCGCGGGCGGCGCACGTCATCGTCACCGACTGCGAAGCGCCCCTGTGCAGCACGAAAGGGAAGCGGACCCTGATCAGCGCGCCCGGCGATACGATCACCATTCGTGGCCCGCTCGCTCCGGTCTCCGGCGCGACGAATCTCAAGATCGTGGCCGCCGTGATCATCCTGGATGGACCGAACGGTGGAAGCTTGAGCGCCCCGGGAAGGGGCAAGGCGATTGACCTGATCGCGAGCGGCGGCATGCTGATTCGCGGCGCGGTCGAGACATCGCATCCGCGCAGCGTCATCAGCGCGAAAGCCGGCGACATGCTGCAGGTACGTGGCCCCGGGCGAATCGTCTCCGAGGGGAAGGTCGCGCTCCGCTGCATCAGCAAGCCATGTCAGGTGAGCCTCGTCGACACGTTCGTTCGTGGCAGCAAGATCTCGGTGCGCTCCAACGGCGATATCATCACCGAGAACGCTGTCTTCGATGCGTTCAGCGGTAGCCGGGGCTTGAAGCTGAAACGACGAGGAGTCCTCCGGTCGAGCGGGGCGCCGCGCCTGACGGTCATGAGCGAAGGTCTGGCGATCGAGGGCATCGACCGCATGGGGGGCGCGGCCCTCGAGGCGGCCGCGCTCTGCCCGCGCTGCACCCTGCCGACCCCGACATCGACGACTACGCCCTCACTGACGTCGACGCCCGTTGCCACCGCAACCGGGACGACGACGGCCACGGCAACCCCGACACAGACTGCGACTACTTCCACGACTCCTACGCAGACGGCGACCGCGTCGCCCACTGGTAGCGCGAGTCCCACGAGCACCCCCACCGTAACCGCGAGTCTGACCCCGACCAGTACGGCGACCGCGACGCCAACGAACACGGCCACCGCGACTGCGACTCCGACGGCCACGAACACCGCCACTGCGACTGCGACTCCGACGGCCACGAACACCGCCACCGCGACTGCGACTCCGACGGCCACGAACACCGCCACCGCGACTGCGACTCCGACGGCCACACGCACCGCGACGAGCACTCCAACGCCCACGGCGACGGCGACCTCCTCACAAACGCCGACTGTCACCGCGACGCCTACGGCGACGCCCACACCCACCGTGACAGCCACGCATACGCCGACCCACACGCCGACGAGCACCCGTACCGCAACTGCGACGCCGACGACCACAGCGACGCGCACGCCTACTCCCACAGCCACGTCCACCGCGACGGTGACGCCGACCGTGACGCCCACGCTCACGCCAACCCACACCTCTACAGCCACGTCCACGCCGACGATGACCTCAACTCCGACGCAGACGCCAACCGTGACGCCCACGCCTACACCGACGCGCACGCCCACGGCCACCCGCACAGCGACCGTGACGCCGACCAAGACGCCGACGGCAACTCCCACGCTCACACCGACGCGTACGCCCACGGCCACCCGCACGGCGACCGTGACGCCGACCAAGACGCCGACGGCAACTCCCACGCTCACGCCAACAGCCACACGAACCGCAACCCCGACCCGCACCCCGACCGTGACGCCCACGCTCACGCCGACCGTAACACCCACGCCGGTCCCCTTGTGTGGCGACGGCCAGGTCAATCAGCCGAACGAGACTTGCGATCCGCCTGGCGGAGTTCCGCGATCAGGCGGCAACCCGTGTCGTCCGAGCTGCACCTTGTGCGGTGACGGGATCCTCGACCCCGAAGAGGCCTGCGACGACGGGAATCTGGACGACACTGATGGGTGCCGACTCGATTGCACGGTTCCCGTGTGCACGATCGTCGTCGAGAAGAGCGTCATCGACTACTGCGATAGCGACGACGACTCCAGCTCAGACGACGGCGACTCGGGCTCCAGCGGCACGAGCGGCGACGGCGACTCCGGCTCCAGCGGCACGAGCGGCGACGGCGACTCCGGCTCCAGCGGCACCAGTGGCGACGGCGACTCCGGCTCCAGCGGCACGAGCGGCGACGGCGACTCCGGCTCCAGCGGCACGAGCGGCGACGGCGACTCCGGCTCCAGCGGCACCAGCGGCGACGGCGACTCCAGCTCTGGCGGCACCAGTGGCGACGGCGACTCCAGCTCTGGCGGCAAGAGCGGCGACGACGACTCCAGCTCCGGCGGCAAGAGTGGCGACGACGACTCCAGCTCCGGCGGCAAGAGTGGTGACGACGATTCCAGCTCCGGCGGCAAGAGCGGTGACGACGATTCCAGCTCCGGCGGCAAGAGCGGCGACGACGACTCCAGCTCCGGTAGCGGCTCGAGTGGCAGCGGCTCTGGTGGTGGCTCGAACTGCCCGAACGGCCAGGTGCTGTACACCTACCGCGTCACGAACACTGGCGACATCCCCGTACACAACGTCACGGTCTTCGACGACCAACTCGGCGACATTCCCGGTGCACCGATCGACACCATCGCCCCGGGCGAGACGGTGGAACTGACGATCGTCACCGTGGTTCTCGAGACGACGACCAACGTCGTGGAAGTCTCAGCGACGGCCGGCAATGGCGCCGCCACGTGCGGCGATACGGACTCCGCCACGGTCGAGCGCCCGGAGGATCTGTGCATCGGCGGCCATCGTCCAACCTCGATCACGCTTCGCTATACGGGCGAGGGCTGCTCGGCGACCACCAACTACCAGGACGGAAAGTTCGAGTGCGTAGGAGACGCGGGCGGGGAAACCCCAGCCATGGTCTGGATCGCAGATCACAAGAAGGAGTACTGGTACGTGCAGGCCAACGACGTTGCGATCGGAGAGAGCGTGGTTGCGCTCGCGTCGTCGGGCGGGCTCTATCGGATGACAGCGAATACGGGCTACTGGATCAAGAATGCTGCGGGTGACGTGCTGGAGGATGGGATCTTCCACACCTCATGCTCCGTCCCGATCGGCGTTGGGGACAAGTTCGGGAGCCTCGAGGTCGTTGCGATGACGGTGGCGCCCAAGGAGTAGTGCCGAGCGCGCTCAGAGCTCCTTCAACGCCTCGGCGATCCCGAGCGCCGTGGCTTTGGCGTCGCCGAACACCATCATCGTGTTGTCGTTGTAGAAGAGCGGGTTGTCGATCCCGGCGAAACCCGGATTCATGCTGCGCTTGATGACCAGCACCTGCGCGGCTCGATCGACATCGAGAATGGGCATGCCGTAGATCGGGCTGCCTTCCTCCTCACGCGCGGCCGGGTTCACGACGTCGTTGGCACCAAGCACCAGCGCGACGTCGGTCTCGCCGAACTCCGGATTGATCTGGTCCATCTCGAGCAACTTCTCGTAGGGAATGTTCGCCTCGGCCAGCAACACGTTCATGTGCCCGGGCATCCGACCGGCGACCGGATGAATGGCGAAGCGCACGTCGATGCCCCGCGCGTCGAGCACGTTCATCAACTCACGGATGGCGTGCTGCGCCTGGGCAACGGCCATCCCGTACCCCGGCACGATGATCGCGGACCGTGCGGAATTGAAGACGATCGCGGCATCGTCGGCCGTATAGCCACGCACCGTCCGCTGCTCGACATGCCCGGCGGCCGTCGGGGGAGGCGCCTGACCAAACGCACCGAAGAGCACGTTGGTGAGCGACCGGTTCATGGCGTCGCACATGATCTTGGTCAGGATGAGCCCCGAGGCCCCGACCAATGATCCGCTGATGACCAGGCCACTGTTCCCGAGAACGAATCCCGTCGCGCAGGCCGCCAGACCCGAGTACGAATTCAGCAGCGAGATCACGACCGGCATGTCCGCGCCGCCAATGGGAATGACGATCAGGACGCCGAGAAGGAGCGATCCGACGAACAGTGCCCAATAAGCCGTGATCTGACTGGGATCCATGGCGACCATCACCGAAAGGCCGATGATGCCGATCGCCAGGAGTCCATTCACGATCTGCTGGCCGCGATAGGTAATCGGACGACCGCGCATCAGTTCCTGAAGCTTGGCGAAGGCGATCAGGCTTCCGGTGAACGTCACGGCGCCGATCAGGGCGCCGAGGACGATCGCCGTCGATACGGTCGCATTCGGCAACTCGCCTGCACGTTCGTAGCGGAGCAACTCCGCCGCGGACACGAGGGCCGAGGCGGCACCCCCAAAGCCGTTCAGCAGGGCGACCATCTGCGGCATGGCCGTCATTTGAATACGGAGCGCCAGAATCGCCCCGGCCGCGGAGCCGACCGCAACACCGGCGAGCACCACCGGAAAATTGACGACCCCCCGCGTGAGAAGCGTCGCGACGATCGCGATCAGCATGCCGACGGCGGCAACGGCGTTGCCCCGAACGGCGGTCTTCGGCGACGAGAGGTCGCGAATGCCGAGGATGAAACAGACTGCCGCGAGGAGATACGCGAGCTGGATCAGGGTCGGACTCACGACCCCTCCGTGGGTGTGTTCGGCTTCTTCTTGAACATCGCCAGCATGCGATTCGTCACGAGAAAGCCACCGACGACGTTGATGGTCGCGAACACGATGGCGATGAAACCGAAGATCGTGCTGTTGGTGATCTCGGCGCTCCCGGCCGCGACGATGGCCCCGACGATCGTGATGCCGGAGATCGCATTCGAGCCGGACATGAGCGGGGTATGCAGCAGCGGCGGCACCTTGGAAATGACCTCGACGCCGACGAACAGCGACAGGACGAGGATGGTCAACGCGACGGCGGGATCCTCGAGCATCAGGAGGCGGCTCCTTCCGCGAGCGTCCGCACGGTCTCGTTCATGATCGACCCCTCATGCGTGACCAACGGGGCGCGAGTGATCTCGTCCTCGAGGTCGATCGTGAGCGCGCCGTCGGTGGTGAGGTGCAACAAAAAGCTGCTGATGTTCTTCGCATACGTCTGACTCGCGTGGAACGGGACCTCGCTCGGGAGATTGGTCGGTCCGAGGATGAGCACGCCGTTCACGTCGACCGTCTCATCGGGACGTGCTCCCCAGCAATTGCCCCCATGGCTTGCGGCCAGGTCGACGATGATCGAACCAGGGCGCATTCCACGGACGGTGCCCTCGTCGATCAAGCGGGGCGCCGCCTTGCCCGGAATGAGTGCCGTCGTGATGACGACGTCGGCGGCCTGGACGCGCTCGCCGAGCAGCGCCTGCTGGCGCTGGTAGTAGTCGTCGGACTGCTCCTTGGCATACCCGCCGGCCGTCTCGGCGTCAGCGGTCTCGATCTCGAGTTCCACGAAGCGCGCCCCGAGACTTTCGACTTGCTCCTTCACGGCCGGTCGCACGTCGTACGCCTCGACGCGGGCGCCCAGCCGCCGGGCGGTGGCGATTGCCTGCAGGCCAGCAACGCCGGCGCCGAGAACGAGCACCTTCGCCGGGGAAATGGTCCCGGCGGCGGTCACCATCATCGGGAAGGCCTTTCCCAGTGTCACGCTCGCCAGCAACACGCTCCGGTACCCGGCGAGGTTACTCTGGGAGGACAGGGCGTCCATGCTCTGTGCCCGGGTAATCCGGGGCATCAATTCCATCGCGAAGCTGGTCAGCCCCGCGGTGGCGAGGGCCTGCATCGTCTGCGGATCTTCGAGGGGACGCAGCATCCCGATCAGGACCGTCCCCCGGCCGAGCGAATCGATGGCTCCCGCCTCCAACCCACGGACGGTCAGCAGCACCTGACTGTCGCCGCGGACTTTCGACCCGTCCGTTTCGACGCGCGCACCGGCGGCCTCGTAGTCCGCGTCCGGGAACCCCGCGGCCGTGCCGGCACCGGCCTCGACGATCACCTCGACACTCGCGCGAACCAACGCGCGCACGGCGTCCGGCGTCATAGCCACCCGGCGCTCGCCAGCCGCCGTTTCTCTCCCAACCCCGACGATCATACCTTTCGCGGTCCCCTAGGCTCTCGGCCCCTGGCGGGGCCGCGGCACCCGCACGGTATCCAAATCTGGGCTAGCCTTTGTCTCTGCATTCGTCTCCAGGGTCAAGCGAGATGGGACTACAGCGGGCCGGCCAACGTCGTGGCGTTCTCCGTGGGAGCGGCAAACGCCCGTTCGCTGTCGTCGATCGTAATACGGGACCGCGTGAAGAGATCGCGCACCGAGAGCTTCTCGTGGGCGAGGGCGGTCAGGTCGTCCCGCAGGACGTAAAAGGTGACTTCTTCCGAGAGGCCCGGGTTGTCGATGCTGGCGCGAAGCTCCTGGCCACTCGCGTAGGGTCGGTGAAACGACTGCGTTTCGACGGCGATCCCCGCCTGGGTCATATCGGGCTCGCCGATGCTCTCTAATGTTGGCTCGATCAGAGTCAGCCAGAGCATGTGGACCCGGGCCCTCAGATCACGTGTGCCATTGTCGAACACCAGGCCCGTTTCGACATGAAAGCGGAGATACTGCCGCCCCTCGTAGTCGTCGGCCCCTTGCACGCGGACACCGGCGGCAAGTTGCGAGCCGTTGCGGAGGGCCTGCAGCAGGAGCCTCGTCTGGATCAGCACCGCGTCCTCGCCATACCGCCGCCGGGTCTTGGCGAGGAGCCGCGTGACACTCTCCCGGTTCCCGCCCGGCATTTCTTCGAGGCTGGCCGGTCCAGCGGGCGTGGCGGGCTCCTCGGCGGGCAGCGGTGCGGCCGTACCGAGGCAAAGAAGCACGGCGAGCAGGGCCCCCTGGATACGCGGCAGCGTCACAGTGGGAATCGTGCCACGCCTGTCGCGCCGTAGCAATTTCCCCCTACCTTGAGCGTAGGGCCGCCTCCGTGGTTCTATGCACCCTATGGCCCGCACGCTCGTGGACGGTATTCGGGCTGCGATGCGGCGCTACCACCTGTTCGGCGCCGGGGACACACTCCTCGTAGCGGTCTCGGGAGGCCCGGACTCGGTGGCACTCCTGGCCGGGCTCCAGGCGCTCCGGGAGGAGCTGAACGTTACGCTCGTGGCTGGGCATATCGATCATCGCCTGCGTGGAGCCGAGAGCGACGCCGATGCCCGATCCGTCGCCGATCTCGCCGCCAGCCTCGGCGTGCCGTGCCGGGTGGAACAGATCACGGTCGCGCCAGGAAACCTCGAGGCCGAGGCCCGCCGCGGCCGATACGCTGCACTGGAACGCATCGCTGACGAGGTCGGGGCAACGCGCATCGCCACGGCTCATACGCTCGAAGACCAGGCCGAAACCGTGTTCCTGCGTTTCGTCCGTGGGGCGGGACGCCGGGGGCTCAGCGGCATTCGACCGCGGCGCGGACGCATCGTGCGGCCCTTGCTCCTGTGTGATCGCGTGCAGGTGCGCGCCTACCTCGTCGAGCGTGGACTCCGGTGGCGTCGTGACCGCAGCAACTTCGACTATTCCTTCGCGCGTACGCAGGCACGCCTCGGCTACCTGCCGGCACTCGCGCGCGAGCTGAACCCGCGGCTCGCGCGCACGCTCGGCAGACTCGCGGACACGATGCGCGAAGAGGACCGGCTGCTCGACCGTCTCGCCGCACGTGCCGGCGGCCGCACCCCGCATCTCGAGTGCGCGATCCTGGCCGAACTCGATCCACCGCTGGCCCGGCGCGTCGTCCGACGCTGGTGGCGCCGCCACGGCAGCGGCCGTCGACTGGGCTTCGTGCACGTCGCCGCGGTCCTCGCGCTGGCGCGCCGAACCGACGACGCCTCAGTACATGTACCTGGTGGCATGATCGAGCGCGTCGGCGACTCACTCGGGTTTCGACCGGGAACGACGCCGAACGATGCGACCCCCGCGTACAGCGTGCCGGTCGACGTCGGTGGCGAGGTCGTGACGCCCAGCGGGTGGCGCATCACGGTACGTGAGGGTCGTCCAGGCGAGGTCGAGCCGAGCGACGATCTCTGCGTGATCGACGCGGCCCAGGTGCCCGGAACGCTCACCGTACGCAGCCGGCAGGCCGGCGATCGCGTCCGGCTCCTGGGACTCGGCGGTCGGACCTCCATCAAGCGCCTCTTGATCGCACGCCGGGTACCCCGCGCCGCTCGCGCGGCACTCCCCCTGCTGACGATGGGTGACACGATCCTCTGGATTCCGGGGTGCGGACGCGGCGATCACGGGTTGGTACACGCACGCACCGAGCGCGTTTTGATCATCGAAGCCCATCCCCCGGCCCCAACGCCGGCAACATGAGCACTGCGACAACCGTGTGATTGCCGCAGTGCGACACCTGTGATAATTTTGCAAGGCTTTCGAGGCTTTGCGCCGGCACCAGAGGTCGCAATGGGGTTGGCAAGGAGATGAAACTTTGAATCAGTTGTCGCGAAACCTCGCGTTGTGGTTGCTCCTCATTCTCATGGTGCTGCTCCTCGTGAACGTGTTCACGAAGCAGCCCGCACGCGATCAGGAGGTCGTCTTCAGCGACTTCCTCACCGCGGTCGAAAAAGGTGAGGTCAGCGAGGTCACCATTCAGGGCCAGGAACTCCAGGGCAAGTGGACCTCGGGTGAGGCCTTCCGGACGTTCACGCCCGAATACCCGAATCTGATCGGCGATCTCCGTGAGCGTGGCGTCAAGATCGATGCCCGCCGCGAAGATCCGGAGCCGTTCTGGTACGTGATGCTCGTCAACTGGTTCCCGATGATCCTCCTGATCGGGCTCTGGGTGTTCTTCATGCGTCAGATGCAGGTCGGCGGCGGCAAGGCGATGTCGTTTGGAAAGAGCCGCGCCAAGCTGCTGACGGAGAATCAACACCGGATGACGTTCGACGACGTTGCCGGGATCGACGAGGCGAAAGAAGAGCTCCAGGAAATCATCGCCTTTCTGAAAGAGCCGAAGAAGTTCACCCGCCTCGGCGGGCGGATCCCCAAGGGAGTCCTGCTGGTCGGACCGCCTGGCACCGGCAAGACGCTGCTCGCGCGTGGAGTCGCCGGCGAGGCGGGCGTACCGTTCTTCTCGATCAGTGGTTCCGATTTCGTCGAGATGTTCGTCGGCGTCGGGGCCTCGCGTGTGCGCGACCTCTTTCTCCAGGGGAAGAAGAACGCGCCCTGTATCATCTTCGTCGATGAGATCGATGCGGTCGGCCGCCATCGCGGTGCCGGCCTCGGCGGTGGACACGATGAGCGCGAGCAGACCCTCAATCAGCTCCTCGTCGAGATGGACGGCTTCGAGACCAACGAAGGCGTGATCATGATCGCGGCCACCAACCGCCCCGACGTGCTCGACCCGGCGCTCCTGCGCCCGGGACGTTTCGACCGCCGGGTGGTCGTCCCGCAGCCCGACGTCAAGGGTCGGGGAGGCATCCTCAGAGTCCACACCCAACGGGTCCCCCTCACCGACGATGTCGACATCGATTTGTTGGCGCGCGGTACGCCGGGGTTCTCCGGCGCCGACCTCGAGAACCTCGTGAACGAAGCCGCGCTCCTGGCCGCACGCAACAACCGTGACAAGGTCCAGATGGTCGACTTCGAGGTCGCCAAAGACAAGGTCATGATGGGCTCCGAACGACGGAGCATGATCATCAGCCTCGAAGAGCGGCGGAACACGGCCTACCACGAATCAGGACACGCGCTGGTCGCAAAACTGCTTCCGGGCGCCGATCCCGTGCACAAGGTCACGATCATTCCCCGGGGCATGGCGCTCGGCCTCACGCAGCAGTTGCCGATCGACGACCGTCACACCTACGACAAGCAGTTCCTCGAGGACAACATCACCATTCTGTTTGGCGGTCGCTGCGCCGAGGAGATCGTGCTCGGACATACGACGACCGGCGCCGGGAACGACATCGAAAAGGCTACCGAGCTGGCGCGAAAGATGATCTGCGAATGGGGCATGAGCGAGAAGCTCGGGCCCATTTCGTTCGGCGGCCAGGAAGAGCAGATCTTTCTCGGACGCGATTTCCAACGCACCCCGGGCTACTCCGAGGGCACCGCGATCGACATCGACAACGAGCTCCGTCGCGTCATGCTGGAGGGCTACCACCGCGCCAAGAGTCTCCTCAACGCCAACATGGACATCCTCCATAAGATGGCCGAGGCACTCCTCGAGCGTGAAAGTCTGGACGGGGGCGACATCGACCTCATCGTGGAGAGCTGCGGCGGTGGCGACCAGATGGGCCTGGGTGCCGCGACCGCCTGAAGTTCTGGCGCGGGCCGGCGAGCAGTGGCACCGGCGTTGATGGGCACCTGACGTGGCCATCTTCAACGATTTCCGATGGCAAGACGCCGTCGACATCCTGATCGTCGGCTACGTCGTCTACCGCCTCCTGCTGCTCATTCGAGGCACGCGTGCCGTGCCGATGCTCATCGGCCTCATGCTCCTGGCCCTCGGGTACCAGGGCGCCAAGAGCTTCGAGCTCTACACCACCAACTGGATCCTCGACGCCCTCGGGAACGTGCTGCTCATCTTGATGGTGGTCGTCTTTCAGCACGACATCCGCCGGATGCTGACGCAGTTCGGCAGTGGGTCGTTTCTCGGCAGCCGTGGTCAGGTCGCACATGGACAGCTCATCGAAGAGCTGACCCGCGCCGCCGTGCAGCTCGCTGGGCGCCGGATCGGCGGCCTCATCGTCCTCACCCGTGAGGTGGGCCTGAACGATTACATCGAAGGCGGAAGCCGGATGGACGCCACCGTGAGCCGCGATCTGATCGTCAGCATCTTCCATCCGGGCTCGCCACTGCACGATGGCGCCCTGGTGATTCAACTCGGGCGCATCGTCGCCGCCGGCTGCCTGCTCCCCCTGACGACCAACCCGAACGTGAGTAAAATGCTCGGCACGCGCCATCGTGCGGCCATCGGCCTGACCGAGGAGACCGACGCGGTCGTGATCGTGGTCTCGGAAGAGGAAGGTAAGATCTCACTCGTGCACGAAGGGAAGATCACCCGCGATCTCGATGCCGGCGTCCTGCGCGGCACCTTGCAGCACTTGATGAACTGATATGTCCCGTGTCGCGGCCGAGCCTGGAGGTTGGTTGGCGCCCTTGCGGCGCAACGTCGGACCGAAGTTGTTCGCGGCCGCCATCGCATTCGCGCTCTGGCTGTTCGTAAACGCCGGACAACGCGAGACCGCCGTCTTCGAGTTCCCGATCGAACTCGCCAATCTGCCCAAGCAATCGATGGTCGTGAACAACGACCGACTCGACGTCGTCAGTGTGAAGCTGAACGGTCCCGGCGCGTTGCTCGCCTCACTCGACCCACACCGCATCCCGATCGAGCTGGATCTCGGAGACATGGCCGTCGGGCCCGCCGCCCGCCGCAAGATCCGCAACCATCTCATCCATGTGCCGCGCGGTGTCCGTATTCTCGACATCGAGCCATCGCGCGTCCCGATCCGGCTCGAGACAATCAAGCGGCGTGATCTCCCCATCAAGCTGACCACCTCGGGGGAGCCGAAGCCCGGATTCCGCGTGGCCGAGATCGAAGTCGCCCCCAACGAGGTCCGGGTCCGGGGTCCCGAAAGTGTCGTCGAGAAGCTGAAGGCGATCGAGACCGAGCCCCTGAATCTCGAGGGGATCGACTCGGGCTCGAAGCGCTCGGCGGCCCTGGTGAGCACCGATCCACTGCTCTCGTTCGCGCCCGAGCGGGCCGCGATCACCATCCGGGTCAAACAGGTCATCGAAACCCGCGAGATTGCTCAATTTGCGGTGATGGTGCGGAACGTAGATCGCCCCTTCCGGCTGCACCCGGCGCATGTCAAGCTGACGGTCCGCGGGCCCCAGATCGCGCTCGAGGCGTTGACGCTCCCCGCCGGCAGCGTCTGGGTCGATGGCGGCTCCCTCGCCCCGGGCAAACACACGATCGAGCCAACCGCCGACCTGCCGGCAGGACTTAGCTTGAGCAACCTCGAGCCAAAGACGCTAGTATTGGAGATCCAGGATCCCGAGGTGGAGTCCGGGCCGGAAGGCGAGGCCACGCCCGCCGCCAAGAAGAACGGAGCCCAGCAATGAGCACAGACGAACGCACCCGACAGCTCTTCGGCACCGACGGCGTGCGGGGCGTCGCGAACATCGATCCCATGACGTCCGAAACCGCGCTCCGACTCGGCCGCGCGATCGCCCACGTCTTTCGCAATACGGACCGGCGCCACAAGATCATCATCGGCAAGGACACGCGGCTGTCTGGCTACATGCTCGAGACCGCCATGGCCTCGGGCATCTGCTCCATGGGTGTCGATGTCATGCTGGTCGGGCCGCTCCCGACCCCTGGCATTGCCTTTCTCACACGCAGTCTCCGGGCAGACGCGGGCGTGGTCATCTCCGCCTCGCACAACCCGTTCCAGGACAACGGCATCAAGTTCTTTTCGCGCCAGGGGTTCAAACTGCCCGACGACATGGAGCTCGAGATCGAACGCCTCGTGCTCGACACCGACATCGACCACCTGCGTCCGACCGCGCAGCAGATTGGCAAAGCCTACCGCATCGACGACGCCCTCGGGCGCTACAACGTCTACCTGAAGGGCACGTTTCCACGTGACCTCACCCTCGACGGTCTGCGCGTCGTGGTCGACGGCGCCAATGGCGCCGCCTACCGCGTCGGGCCGGAGGTGCTGAGCGAGCTGGGTGCCGACGTCACAACGATCGGATGCGATCCGGATGGCGAGAACATCAACCTCGAGTGCGGCGCCACCGCCCCCGCAGCGTTGCAGCGCGCCGTGCTCGAACAGCGGGCGCATGTCGGCGTCGCCCTCGACGGTGACGCCGATCGTTGCTTGCTCGTCGACGAGTGCGGCAGCCTGGTCGATGGCGATGCGTTGCTCGCCATTGCCGCCAGCGAAATGGCGCGCACCGGCCGATTGCAACAGGGCACGCTGGTAACCACTCATATGAGCAACTTCGGACTCGAGATCGCGATGCGCGAGCGTGGGATCACGCTCCGGAAGACCCAGGTCGGCGATCGCTACGTGCTCGAGGAGATGTTGCGCGGCAAATACAACGTGGGCGGAGAGCAATCCGGACATCTGCTCTTTCTCGACCATTCCACGACTGGCGACGGCCTCATCACGGCGCTCACCATTCTCGGCATCATGCGCGCCCGCGACATGCCGCTCTCGACACTCGCAAGCGTCATGCAGCGGTTTCCACAGGTGCTGCTGAATGTCCCGGTCCGGGAGAAGCGCGACCTGAACGAGATCCCGGCCGTCCGCACCGCCATCGACAAAGTCGAGCAGGCCCTGGCGGGACAAGGCCGTGTGTATATCCGCTACTCGGGCACCGAGGCACTCGCCCGCGTCATGGTCGAAGGCCAGGATGTCGCCCAGGTGGAAGCCTACGCGGCCGACATCGCCGAGGCCGTCGAGACGGCACTCGGAACCCGCCAACAACCATCGCACGCGTCCCAGGGTTGATGCGCATCGCCTGAGCAGTGCTCGTCACGACCGCCGACGAGATGCGTCGCATGGACGCGTACGCGATCGAACGCTGCGGCATTCCCTCGGCCGCGCTCATGGAACGCGCCGGGGTCGGCGCGGCCGACATCGTCCGTGAGCGCTTCCCCCACATCCGCAAGGCCGGTGTCGTCGTCGTGGCAGGGAAGGGCAACAACGGCGGCGACGGATTCGTCCTGGCCCGCGCGCTGAAGCGACGTCGCATCCGCTGTGAGGTCATCCTGACCGTGCCGCGACGTGACATCGTCGGCACCGCACGGGCCAAGATGCTGGCGTGGCACCGCGCCGGTGGACGCACGCACGCGGTGACCGCGAGCAACCTCGGGGCGTTGCAGCGTACGTTCCGGTGGGCGGGCTGCGTAATCGATGCGTTGTTCGGTACGGGGATCCGGGGCGAGGTCTCCGGGCTGGCCGCCGAGGTGATCGCGCTCATCAACGCGAGCGGGCTCCCGACCGTGGCGCTCGATCTCCCTTCAGGACTCGACGCCGACCGGGGCGTGCCCCTCGGCGTCGCCATCCAGGCCGAACTGACCATTGCCTTCGCCGCGCCGAAGGTCGGGACGCTCCTCTTTCCCGGAGTTCGCCACGCAGGCGCGCTGGCGGTCGTGGACATCGGCATGCCGGCCGAAGCCATCGCAGCCGTAGCGCCCACCATGGCCTCCATGGACGCAACCGCGGCGAGTGCGCTCATGTGGCCGCGCGATCCCGAAGGGCACAAGGGGACGCACGGCCATGTGGCGATCATCGCAGGGGCGCGTGGGACGACCGGCGCGAGCGTGCTGGCAGCCCGCGCCGCGGCCAGAGCCGGGGCCGGCTTGGTGACGGTCGGGTGCCCGGCGCGCGTCCAACCCGAAGTCGCGGCCCGCCTGCTCGAGGAGATGACCCTCCCGCTGCCCGACGATATCGATGGCGGGTTCGCCTTCGAGGAGGCAGCCCCCTACGCGGCCATGCTCGCCCGCAAGGACGCCGTCCTGGCCGGACCGGGCATGGGTGTGTCCTCCGACGGGCGCGCGCTGGTCCGATGGCTCGTCGAGCAGACGTCCGTACCGCTGGTCCTCGATGCCGACGCGTTGACGTGCCTGGCGACCGACGACGGGGCAACGGCGACGGCGCGCGAGGCGGCGCTCGTTCTCACCCCGCATCCCGGGGAGATGGCCCGGCTGTGCGATACCACGACGGCAGCGGTTCAGCAGGATCGCCTGGCCGCGGCCCGAACCGTGGCCGCGGCCCGCAACGCCGTGGTCGTCCTGAAAGGCGCCCGCACCATCACCGCCGTCCCCGACGGCCGGGTATGGATCAATCTCTCAGGAAACCCGGGACTCGGCACCGGCGGCACGGGCGACGTACTGGCGGGCATCATCACCAGCCTGCTGGCGCAAGGGCACCCTGCCGACGAGGCGGCGCGTCTCGGCGTCTTCCTCCATGGCGCCACGGCCGACGAGATCGCGGCCCGGCGGGGGGCGATCGGGATGATCGCCTCGGACATCATCGAGGGCCTTCCCCCCGTCGCCGCGGGGCTCCTGGCCATGGCCCGGAATGCCTGAGACCCGCCGTTTCCAGACCGACAGCGTGGAGGCGACCGAGGCCCTCGCGGCGCGCCTCGGTGCCGCCGCCCAGCCCGGCGACACGGTCGCCCTGGTTGGCGACCTCGGCGCCGGCAAGACCGCCTTCGTCCGGGGCCTGGCGGCGGGCCTCGGCGTGGCCCCGGGGAGCGTCGCCAGCCCCACATTCATCATGGTTGCCGAGCACCAGGGGCGCCTGCCCCTGCACCATATCGACCTCTACCGCCTCGAACCGGGGGCCATCGATGAGCTCCCCCTGCGGGAGTACGTCTATGGGAGGGGGGTAACCGCCATCGAGTGGTTCGACCGCCTCTCGGAGGGCGCGCTGGATGACTACCTTGTGGTTCGGATAGACTACGCCCCGTCTGGGAGAATCCTCGATTTCCGGGCCCACGGCAGCCGTGCCGGGGCCTGGCTCGGGATCCTCCCGGCCGACGCGTAGTCTCATGAGCCTCATCGTCCAGAAATACGGCGGGACCTCGGTCCGCGATATCGAGCGCATTCGCGCCGTGGCCACCCGTGTGGCCGCAACCCGGGCGGCCGGCAACGACGTCGTCGTCGTGGTCTCGGCCATGGCCGGAGAGACCTCGCGTCTCCTCGCCCTGGCCCACGACCTCACGCCCGAGCCCGATCGACGGGAATGCGACGTGCTCGCGTCCAGCGGAGAGCAGGTGACCTCGGCGCTGTTGTCGATCGCCCTCCGGAGCGCCGGCTGTCCCGCGACGTCCTTTCAGGGGCACCAGATTCGGATCGCCACCGACAGCGCCTTCGGCCGCGCGCGCATTCAGAGCATCGACCCGGCGCGCGTGCGGGCGGCTCTCGCTGACGGACAGGTGGTCGTCGTCCCCGGGTTTCAGGGCGTCGATCAGGACGGCAACGTCACCACCCTCGGGCGCGGAGGTTCGGACACCAGCGCCGTCGCGCTGGCAGCGGCGCTCGAGGCCGGCGCATGCGAGATCCTGACCGATGTCGATGGGGTCTATACCAGCGATCCGCGGATCTGCCCGCGCGCGCGCAAGATCGACCGCATCTCGTACGACGAGATGCTCGAACTGGCGAGTCTCGGCACCAAGGTGTTGCAGATTCGTTCGGTGGAGTTCGCCAAGCGGTACCACGTGCCGATCCACGTACGATCGAGCTTCAACGACACCCCGGGAACGTGGGTCGTCGAGGAGGAGTCGAGCATGGAAGATGTCGAGGTCTCCGGCGTCGCGAGTGACCGGGAGGCCAAGGTCACGGTCCATCGTGTCCCAGACCAGCCCGGTCTAGCCGCTGCCATCTTCGGACCGATCGCCGACGCGAACATCAGCGTCGACATGATCATCCAGAACGTCAGCGCGGACGGCACCACGGACATGACCTTCACGGTCCCGCGCAGCGATCTGTCACAAGCGCTGCGTATCGTACGCGCAACCGCCGACTCCATCGGCGCGGGTCAGGTCGATGCCACCGACGCCGTCGCCAAGGTGTCGATCGTCGGTCTCGGGATGCGCAGCCACGCGGGTGTCGCGGCACGCATGTTCCGGACCCTGGCCGACCACAAGATCAACATTCAGATGATCTCGACGTCGGAAATCAAGATCTCGATCGTGATCGACGACAAGTTCGAGGAGTTGGCGGTGCGGGCGCTCTCGGATGCGCTCGTCGGCACGAGCGAGGAGCCGACGTGACCGACATCCAACTCTACGACACGACGCTGCGGGACGGTTGCCAGGCCGAGGACATCTCGTTCACGCTCGAAGACAAGCTTCGTATCGCCGAACGTCTCGATGCGTTTGGTGTGCACTACATCGAGGGTGGATGGCCCGGCTCCAATCCGCGTGATGCGAGCTTCTTCGTGGAGGTCCGTCGACGCACCCTCCGCCATGCGAAGGTGGCGGCCTTTGGCTCGACACGACGCCACGGCACGACCTGCGACGCCGACAACAACATCCGGATGCTGCTCGAGGCCGAGACGCCGGTCGTCACCGTCGTCGGCCGGACCTGGAGCGTGCCGGTCGAGCGCGATCTGCGGATCCCGCTCGAAGCCAATCTCGAACTCATCGCCGATACGGTCCAGTACCTGACGTCGCGGGTCGATGAAGTGATCTTCGATGCCGAACACTTCTTCGACGGCTACCTCACGTCCCCGGAGTACGCGCTCGCGTGCCTGCGGGCGGCCGCCGAGGCCGGCGCGGCCGTGCTCTGCCTGTGCGACACGCGCGGTGGCGGGTTGCCCGACGCCATTCGCGACGCAACGATCGCGGCGCGTGCCGCCGTGCCCACGCCGCTCGGCGTGCACTGCCACAACGATGGCGACCTCGCCGTTGCCAATTCACTCGCGGGGATCCAGGCCGGCGCCGTGCAGGTGCAGGGCACCATCAACGGATTTGGCGAGCGCTGCGGCAATGCCAATCTCTGCTCGATCATCGCGGCCCTCCAGCTCAAGCTGGGACGCGCGTGCGTCACGCCCGAGGCGTTGGCTGATCTACAGACGATGGCGCATTTCGTGGACGAGCTCGCCAACCGCGAGCCCGATCATCGCCAGCCGTACGTCGGCGCGTCGGCCTTTGCTCACAAGGGCGGCCTGCACGTCGCAGCGGTCCAGCGCCACCGCGAGATCTACGAGCACATCGACCCGGCATTGGTCGGCAACCATCAGCGCGTGCTGCTGTCGGATCTCTCCGGCCGCAGCAATATCATCTACAAAGCACGCGAATTCGGGGTCGACCTCGATGGCACCGATCCGGCCATCCGCGAGCTGCTCGCGACCTTGAAAGACCTCGAGAGCCGCGGCTATCAGTTCGAAGGCGCGGAGGCGAGCTTCGATCTGCTGATGCAGCGGGCGTTGCATGGCTACGAGCGCCGCTTTCGGCTGATCGGCTTTCGCTGCATCGACGAGAAGCGTGTCGAAGACGATCCGCCGCTCTCCGAGGCGACGATCATGCTCGCCGGACCCGATGGCGAGATCGAGCACACGGCCGCCACCGGCAAAGGCCCCGTGGAGGCGCTCGACCTGGCGCTCCGCAAAGCGCTGGTGAAGTTCTTTCCGGAGATCGACGAGGTCAACCTGCTCGACTTCAAGGTGCGGGTCCTCAGCTCCGAAGGCGGCACCGGCGCGATCGTGCGAGTTCTGATCGAGTCCGGGGATGCGCGTGATCGCTGGGGCACCGTTGGGGTCTCGCACAACCTGATCGAAGCGAGCTGGCAGGCACTCGTCGATGCCCTCGACTACAAGCTGTACAAGGACGGCAAGCGCGCCGGCACCCCCGGAACACGCGCGGTCGGGCAGGGGGCGAAGGGGTGACATGACGTCCTGGGAACAACTCCAGGAGGACGTGTACGTCGTCTTCGATCGCGATCCAGCCGCCCGCTCGGCGATCGAGATCGTGCTCACGTACCCCGGCGTGCATGCGCTGCTCGTGTATCGCCTGGCGCACGGGCTGTGGCAGCGCGGGGCGAAGCTGCTCGCCAAACTGCTGAGTCACCTCGTACGTATCCTGACCGGCATCGACATCCATCCCGGTGCGACGATCGGGCGGCGGCTGTTCATCGATCATGGCATGGGCGTCGTCGTCGGAGAGACCTGCGAAATCGGCGACGATGTCACGCTCTACCAGGGCGTCACGCTCGGAGGCACCAGCCTCAAGAAGGAGAAGCGCCATCCCACGGTCGAGGATCGCGTCCTGGTGAGCACGGGCGCGATCGTGCTCGGGCCCGTCACCCTGGGCACCAACAGCCGCGTCGGGGCCGGCTCGGTCGTCATTCACTCCGTGCCACCGAACGCGACCGTCGTGGGTATTCCCGGGCGCGTGGTCAAAACCGACATGCCGCAAGCCTCCGGCCTCGAGTTGGTCGATCTCGACCACGGCGACCTGCCGGATCCGGTCGCACGCGCGATTTCGGTCCTGCTCAATCACGTGGAACGTCTGGAGCAGAAGCTCGACGATCTGGCGACCCGCCAGGGCTCCGCCGCCGAACGCCGCTCCGAGGAAGACGAGGAACTCCAGCGCGTGAAGGCCTTTCTGAGCGAGGGATGAGGCGGGGACCTCGTACCCGATGTCGATAACCAACGTGCGCATCTACGCGGACTACGCGGCGTCAGCCCCACTGCGGCCGACCGCCCTCGACGCCATGCACCGCGCGCTGACCGTTCTGGCGGCGCACGGCGGCAATCCGTCGAGCCCCCACCGTGCCGGGGCCGGCATGCGTGCCGCGCTCGAACGAGCGCGTGCGAGCATCGCCGCCGCAATCGGGGCGGAGGCGCTCGAACTGGTGCTGACGAGCGGCGCGACGGAGGCCAACAATCTGGCGTTGTGGGGCACCGCGCGGAGCGCCGCCGACACGCGCCTGGCCGTCGCGGTCAGCGACCACGCCTCGGTCCTGGCCCCGGCCCGCGCCCTGCAGGCGGCGGGCGCAACGGTCACGTTCCTGCCGGTCGATGCGAGCGGACGTATCGACCCGGCCGGGATCGCCGCGGCACGCCCGACACTCGTGTCCCTCTCGTTGGTCAACGCCGAAACCGCGATCGTCCAGGACGTCACAGCCGTGACGACGGCGGCTCGCGCCTGCGGCGCCCTCGTCCATTTCGATGCGGCTCAGGCAACCGCGGCGCTCCCAGTCGACGTTCGCACACTCGGCGCCGACCTCCTGACCCTATCGGCGCACAAGGTCGGTGGTCCGCCGGGCGCGGGAGCACTGTACGTACGCCGCGGGATCGAGATGCACGGAACACAGCGGGGCGGGGCGCAGGAACGCGGCCTGCGCGCCGGCACCGAGAATGTCCCGGCCGCCGCCGGCTTCGCCGCGGCGCTCGAGGAGGCCGTGGCTGGACGACCCACCGAGGCCCTGCGCCTCCGCGTCCTGACCGGGCAGCTCCGGGATGCCCTCGTGCACCGCTGGCCGACGGCTCGCTTCACGGCGGCCACCGCGCCCGAGGTCGCACCCCACATCGTCAACGTGGCGTTCCCCGGCTACGACGCCGAAGCGTTGGTGAGCGCGCTCGATCTCGAAGGCGTCGCCGCGTCGGCCGGATCTGCATGCGCGGCCGGCGGGACCGAGCCGTCGCATGTCCTCCAGGCCATGGGCTGGTCGGCGATCGAGGCCACGAGCGCCCTCCGTCTGAGTTTCGGGTGGGCGAGTACGGCCGCCGACGTCACGGGAGTGGTCGAGCGGCTGGGCGTCGTCCTCGGACGGGTCGCTCCGCGACGGGAGGCGGCATGGCCGGCCCGCGCGTCCTAGTCGCGATGAGTGGCGGCGTCGACAGTTCGGTCGCCGCGGCACTGCTCTGCGAGCAGGGCTACGACGTCGTCGGAGTCTCGATGCTGCTCGCCAGCGAGGGCGCGGCCCACGTCCGCGACCGGCAAGGCTGTTGCTCGCTGGAAGACTTCCACGATGCGCGCCAGGTCGCGACCCGCCTTGGCATCCCGTACTACGTGTGGAACCTCCGCGACGCCTTCCGCGAACGCGTCACCGACGTCTTCAAGGCCGAGTACCTCCGCGGGCGAACCCCGAACCCCTGCCTGCTCTGCAATCGCGACCTCAAGTTCGATGAACTCTGGCGGCGTGCCGGCACCCTCGGCGCGACCCACGTCGCCACGGGACACTACGCGCGCATCGCGGGCGGTCCACCGGACGGACCGTTTCGACTGCTCCAGGCGCGCGATCCGGGCAAGGACCAGTCGTACTTCTTGTTCAGCCTGACCCAGGAACAGCTCGCGCGTACCTTGTTTCCGCTCGGGGACCTGCCGAAGAGCGAGGTCCGGCGAATCGCGCGCGACCTCGACCTGGCCGTCGCCGACAAACCCGAGAGCCAGGAGATCTGCTTCGTGCCCGGACGTGACTACGCCGGTTTCATCGAACGCGAAACGGCAGCGACCGAGCGGCGCCCCGGAGAGGTCGTCGACGCCGACGGCCGGACGTTGACCACACACGCCGGTGTCCATCGCTTTACGATTGGACAACGACGTGGCCTCGGCCTCGGAGGTGGGCCACCGCGCTACGTCACGCACATCGATGCCGCGACGGGCACCGTCGAGGTCGGACCACGCTCCGCCCTCGCGCATACCGGTCTGATTGCCGAGGAGGTCCATTGGCTGACCACACCCATTGAAGACGTGTGCGTCCGCCTCCGCCATCGCCATGATCCCGTGCCGGCGCGCGTCACCGCCCTGCAGACCGGCCAGGTCGAGGTGCGATTCGCCGAACCCGAACTCCAGGTCACGCCAGGGCAGGCGGCGGTCTTCTATCGTGACGATGAAGTCGTTGGCGGCGGCTGGATTGCCACCGCCCTGTGAGCACCCCGAGATGAGCCACGATATCGAAGTGCAGCTCGGCTACCGCTTTCGCCAGGGCGATCTTCTCGAGACGGCGCTCACCCACCGGTCCCTCTCGGCAACGCGCAAAGCCCCCAACAACGAGAAACTGGAATTCCTCGGGGATTCCGTCCTCGAGCTCGCCATCAGCGATCTGCTGATGCAGCAGTTCCCGCATTTCCATGAGGGCGAGCTGTCGAAGTTCCGGGCCTCGCTCGTCAATACGCGGAGCCTGGCGCACAAGGCACGGGATCTCGGCCTTGGGCGTGCGCTTCGGCTCGGCAAGGGGGAGGAAAAGAACGGCGGGCGGAACAAGGACTCGATTCTCGCCGCCGGCTACGAAGCGCTGCTCGGCGCCGTCTACCTCGACCGTGGCTTCGTGGCCGCCCGGCGCGTGCTCGCGCGCCAGTTCGCCGCCGACATCAAGACCCGATCGTTGGCCGGCGTCGGCGACTGGAAGACGCGACTACAGGAGCTGACGCAGAAGTTGTTCCGCGCGACGCCGACCTACACGCTGGTGCGCGAGAGCGGCCCGGACCACGAAAAGAATTTCGTCAGCCAGATCTCGGTCGGTGGACGTACGCTCGGCCGCGGCGCAGGGCCGAGTAAGAAGAGCGCCGAGCAGGCCGCGGCCAACGAGGCCCTCCAGGCCCTGCAGACGGAGGCTGACGCCGCGCCGGCGAAACGAAGCGCTGGAACGAAAGGTGGCGACGCCGCCCCCACGCCGAAAAAGGCGGCGAGCGCGAAGGCCACCGATGAGGCGCCTGCAGCACCGCCATCGAAGAAGGCCGGCAGCGCGAAGAACTCCGACGAGACCTCCCCGGCGCCGCCCTCCAAGAGAGCATCCGCTGCGAAGAACTCCGACGAGGCGCCGACGGCTTCGCCCTCCAAGAGGGGGTCTGGCGGGAAAAACACCGCCGCCGGCGCGAAGAATAGCGACGACAACCCCGCGCCGCCGGCGGGAGGACGAGGTCAGCGATGATCCCCTCGCGTGCAGGTGCGGCGAGAGCTAGCATGCTGGCCGTGTCCGACTCCGAAACCACCACCGATCCCGACCACCGGACCGGATTCGTGGGCCTCGGCGGCCGACCCAACGTCGGCAAGTCGACGCTCCTGAATCGACTGGTCGGCACCAAATTGGCGGCAGTCACGGCCAAGCCCCAGACCACACGCCACCGGATCGTCGGCATCGTAACGCGGGCCGACGCCCAGATCGTCTTTGTCGACACGCCCGGCATTCACACGGCGCGGGCGACGCTCAATACCCGCATGGTCGCCGTCGCCCGCCAGGCGCTCGGCGATACGGACCTCCGCGTCCTCGTGCTCGATGCGTCCCGCGGAGTCACCGCCGAGGACCGCGTCATTGCCCGCGAGCCATCACTGGCCCGTGGCAGCGTCGTCGCAATCACCAAGACCGATCTCGTCGACCAGAATGCGCTCATGCAAGTCTGCGCCGAGGCCGCGGCCCTGGTTCCGGATGCCGACGTGATCCCCGTCAGCGGGCGGACGGGCGACAACATCCCGCGTCTGCTCGAGGTCATCGTACAGGCGCTGCCTCCGGGACCGGCCATGTATCCGGGCGATCAACTGAGCGAGCAGAGCGAGCGTTTCGTCGCGAGCGAGATCATTCGCGAGAAGGTGATGGAGCAGACCCGCGAAGAGATCCCGTACGCGACGGCCGTCGTCGTCGAAGCGTTCCAGGAACATACCGACCGGAAGCTCCTGGTCATCCACGCCAGCGTGCTCGTCGAACGCGCCAGCCAGAAGGGCATCGTCATCGGCGACCGGGGACAGCGCATCCGGGACATCGGCAAAGCGGCCCGACTCGATCTCGAAACGATGTTCGGGTGCCGGATCTTTCTCGAGCTCCACGTCAAGTTGGCACGCGACTGGAGCAAAGACCCCCGCGTGCTCCGTGAGCTCGGACTCTAGCGTCATGGCGACGACATCCCGACGCGCGAACCGCGCGCGCGCGCAGGCCACGACCGAGACCCCACCCGAAGAGCAGACCGCACCGCCGGGCGAGAACCCGTCCGGCGGCGAGGCGCCGGCACCACCCGTCCCGCTTCCGCGGGTGGTCCTTGCCGGGCGACCAAACGCCGGAAAGTCGACGCTGTTCAATCGACTCCTGCGCCGCCCGAAAGCGGTGGTCGATCCCACGCCCGGCGTCACACGCGATGCCAACGAGTCGACGGCCACTTTCGACGGCCGCGCCGTGCGGCTCATCGACACCGGCGGCCTCGAAGGTGGGTCCGCCGAGGGCCTGGACGAGGCCATCCGGGCGCAAGGGCTGGCAGCCGTCCGCGGTGCAGACCTGGTGCTCTACGTGCTCGATGGCAAGGCCGGATTGTCCCCGGCCGACGAAGACGCGGCGCGGCTCCTCCGTCGGCAGCAGGTCCCGGTCGTGTTCATCGTCAACAAAGTCGACTCGGAGCGTCGTGCGGCACGCGCCGTCGACTTCCACCGATTGGGCGGCGGCGAACTCCTGGAAGTATCGGCGACCCATGGACGCGGTATCGGCGAGCTGATCGAGACGATCCTCGCCCGCGTCGAGGCCCCCCCGGCGAGCGTCACGACCGGGGCCATCCGGGTCGGCCTGATCGGGCGTCCGAATGTCGGCAAGTCCTCCCTCGTGAACCGGCTCCTCGGCTACGCGCGCACCCTGGTCGATGACACCGCCGGCACCACCCGTGACGCGGTCGACACCGAGCTGGAGGCGGGCGGCACGCGCTACCTGCTGATCGACACGGCCGGCATTCGGCGTCGTGCGCGCGTGCAGGAGCGTCTCGAACGCTCGGCGGCCGGAAAATCGCTGGAAGCGCTCACGCGCAGCGACATCGTGGTCGTCGTGCTCGACATGATCGAGGGCGTCACCACCCAGGATCAACGTCTCGCCGCGCTCGCCTGGAGGGAAGGGCGGGGCGTCGTCATCGCCGCCAACAAGATGGATCAGTGCGAACGGCCCGATACCGCGATCGAGGAGATCCGGCGCCGGCTTCCGACGCTGCAGCGGGCTCCGGTCGTCGGCACGTCGGCGGTCACCGGGCTCGGCGTCGACGGACTGCTCCCCGCCGTCCTTCGGGTCGCCCGGTCGCATGACATCCAACTGCAGACGGCGCGCCTGAACGAGGTCCTGACGCGCGTGGTCGAGGCCAAGGAGCCTCCCCTCGCACGGGGGCGGCGTCCGAAGATCTACTACGCGACCCAGGTCGCCCGGCGTCCCCCGACGATCACGGTGTTTGCGAGTTCTCCGGACGGCATCCATCCGAGCTATCACCGTTACCTCCAGCACCAACTGGCCCAGGCGTTCAAGCTGGAAGGAACCCCGGTGCGAATCCAGTTCCGGGCGAGGCACTGAAGGGCGCCGTGGACACTGCTCGTCCGAAGCGCGCCGCAACGCGCGAGCGCGGGCGACCCGGCGCCATCGCCCGCCGCGGCACCGGGATGCTCCGCAACGCGGCCGTCAAGTTCTACGCCGACGGCTGTCCAACCCTGTCCGCCGCCATCTCGTTCTACGCACTGCTGTCCTTGATCCCGGTGCTGTTCATGGTCGTCGCAGTGGTCGGCTACATTGTCGGCTCTTCTGAAGAGACCTTCCGGGCGATCATGTCCTCCGTGCGAGAGTTCATTCCGCATTTGAGCGAGGACATCACCCGAAACCTCGAGTCGGTGGTCGCCAACCGGGGCCGCCTGTCGTGGTTCGCGCTGGCCACGTTGGTGATCGCAGCGGGACTGGTGTTCCAGGCGACGGAGTTCGCCCTCGACCGGGTCTTCGCGGTCGACGTCCGGCGCAGCTTCATCCGATCCCGTCTCCTGTCGATGGTCGTCGTCGTCGCTCTCGGCTTCGTGCTGCTGTTCTCGTTCTATCTCGGGGTCGTCTTCCACACCCTGCGAGCCGATCCGGAGCTGATTCCGATCGGACACGCGTGGGCCGTGTGGCTGGCGCGGGGCCTGCGGATTCAATACCTGATCTCGATCGCGCTGCTGGTGTCCTTGTTCACGCTGGCACTCCGCATCCTGCCGCATGCCCGCGTCGAATGGCGCCACGCCCTGGTCGGCGGCACGGTCGGCACGGTGCTCTGGGAGTTCGCACGCCGCTTCTTCCTCTGGTACCTGGCCAACATCGCGCAGTTCTCCGTCGTGTACGGCTCGCTCGGTGCGCTCGTGGCGGTCCTGGTGTGGATCTACTTCTCGGTCATCATCTTTCTCTATGCGGCGGAGTGTGTCGTCATCCTGCGTACCCAGCGCGCGTGATCGAACCGTCGCCCAGCCACCCGATGTCACGCCGAACGCCCCCTGAAGCCCCGGGGAAGCTTGTCAGCCCCGTGACCGTCTGTTAGGAAGAGCCATGGACGGTCAGGACGCCGCCCGCGTGGCACTCGCTAGACCCATTCCAGCCCCGCTCGCCCTGCGAGGGGGGCTTTTTCGTCTGCGAATCGGGTCATGAGTCTGCGCGAGCTCGAGGAAGCCCTCACTTTCGACGACGTGCTGCTGGTGCCCGGCGCGAGCGACGTCATTCCGCGCGAGGCCGCGGTCGCGAGCCATCTGACGCGCCGGATCGCGGTCAACATTCCGCTGGTCTCCGCCGCCATGGACACGGTCACCGAGTCCGCGATGGCGATCGCCATCGCACAAGAAGGCGGCCTCGGCATCATCCACCGGAACCTGCCCGTCGAGGCACAGGCCCTCGAAGTCGGGAAGGTGAAGAAGTCCGAAAGCGGGATGATCTCGGACCCGGTCACCGTGCGCCCCGATCACCGGATCGAAGACGCGCTGGCGATCATGCAGCGCTACCACATCTCGGGACTGCCGGTCACCCAGAACGGGGACCTCGTCGGCATCCTCACGCACCGCGACCTCCGGTTCGAGAAACGCCTCGACCGGCAGGTGTCGGAGGTGATGACCAAGGACAATCTGGTCACGGCCCGGCCCGGCGTCAGTCTCGAGGAAGCCAAAGAGATCCTGCACGCCAACCGGATCGAGAAACTGCTCGTGGTCGACGATCACAATCGACTCCAGGGCCTGGTCACGGTCAAAGACATCCAGAAGACCATTCAGTACCCGCAAGCGTGCAAAGACGACCGTGGTCGGCTGCGCGTCGGTGCTGCCATCGGGGTCGGCCCCGACCGCGAAGAACGCGCGGCAGCGCTGGTCCGCGCCGGCGTCGACGTGCTGGCTCTCGATACCGCGCATGGCCATTCCGCCAACGTCATCGACGCGGTGCGTGACACCAAGCGCGCCTACCCCGATCTCGACGTGATCGCCGGCAACGTCGGCACCGAGGAAGGCGCACGCGCGTTGGCCGAGGCCGGCGCCGACGGCATCAAAGTGGGCATGGGGGTCGGCTCCATCTGCACCACGCGCATCATCTCGGGCGTGGGCATGCCGCAACTGACCGCCCTGGTCGGCGCGGTCCGCGGCGTCGCCGGCACCGATGCCACGATCATCGCCGACGGCGGCGTGCGCTACTCCGGTGATCTCACCAAGGCCATCGCCGCGGGCGCCGACACGATCATGATCGGCAGCCTGTTCGCGGGCACCGAGGAAAGTCCCGGCGAGACGATCCTGTTCCAGGGGCGGACCTACAAGCTGTACCGCGGCATGGGCTCGATCGAGGCCATGAAGCAGGGCAGCAGCGATCGCTACTTTCAGGGCGATGAGCCCGACATGAAGCTCGTCCCCGAGGGCATCGAGGGGCGTGTGCCGTACAAGGGTACCCTGTCGTTCAACATTCACCAGCTCGTCGGTGGGTTGAAGGCGGGCATGGGATACTGCGGGTGCCGCACGCTCGCCGAACTCCGGACCAAGACACGCTTCATGCGCGTCAGCGGGGCCGGGGCACGCGAGAGTCACGTCCACGACGTCGTCGTCACGAAGGAAGCACCGAACTATCGACTGGAGTGATCTGTTGCGGGCGCCGGGGAGCAAGGGCGCCAGGGGGGGCGGAGCGGCATCATGATTGTGGTCCTCGATTTTGGAGGGCAGTACACCCAGCTGATCGCGCGCCGCATCCGCGAGCAGCAGGTGTACTGCGAAATCCATCCGTACAACGTCGGCCCGGCCAAAATCGAAGCACTCGAACCGGAAGGCGTGGTCCTCTCCGGGGGGCCCGCGGCCGTCTACGCCGAGGGAGCACCGCTTCCCGATCCGGCCATCCTGGCGCTCGACGTGCCCATTCTCGGGATCTGCTACGGGATGGGTGTCCTCAGCCATCTGGGCGGCGGCGTCGTCGGACGCGCGGAACATCGTGAGTTCGGACGCACCCGCATCCAGATCAGCGGCAACGATCCGCTCTTCTCCGGCATCGAACCCGGCCCCGACGGACTCGCCGTCTGGATGAGTCATGGCGACCGGATGGACTCGTTGCCCACGGGATGGGTCTCCCTGGCTTCGAGCAGCAACTCACCGATCGCCGCGTGTCGGGATGCGAGCGGCACGCGCTACGGGCTGCAGTTTCATCCCGAAGTCGTCCACACCGAATACGGCGCCGACATCCTCCGGAATTTCGTCCGCCGGGTATGCGGCGCCACTCCGAACTGGACGATGGAGGGTTTCGTCGAGAGCGAGATTGCCTCCATTCGTGCGCGGGTCGGGGATGCGCAGGTCATCTGCGCGCTGTCCGGTGGGGTCGACTCCGCCGTGACGGCCGGAATCATCGACCGTGCGATCGGCGATCGCCTGACTTGCGTGTTCGTGGACAACGGCGTGTTGCGCGCGGGGGAGGCCGCCGCGGTCACCGAGGTATTTCGCGAGAGGTTCGGCGATCGCCTCCGCGTCATCGATGCCACCGATCGTTTTCTCCAAGCGCTCGATGGCGTCGAAGATCCCGAGGCAAAACGGCACGCGATCGGCCGAACGTTCATCGAGGTGTTCGAGGTCGAGGCGAAGAGCATTCCCGGCGTCGCCTTCCTTGCCCAGGGGACGCTCTATCCAGACGTGATCGAATCGGTCTCGTTCAAAGGACCGTCGGCAACGATTAAATCGCACCACAACGTGGGCGGCTTGCCCGAACACATGAAGCTGGCGTTGATCGAGCCCTTGCGCGAGCTGTTCAAAGACGAGGTACGCACGCTCGGCGGTCTGGTCGACGTGCCGGACGACATCCTCCAGCGCCAACCGTTCCCCGGACCAGGGCTGGCGATTCGTATTCTCGGAGCGGTCACGCGCGAACGTCTGGAGGTCCTGCGTGCGTGCGACACGATCGTACTCGAAGAGATCAAAGCCGCCGGACTCTACCGGGCAGTCTGGCAAGCCTTTGCGGTGCTCCTCCCCGTCAAGACCGTCGGCGTCATGGGTGACGGACGCACCTACGAAAACGTCGTCGCCGTGCGCGCGGTCGAGAGCGTCGACGGCATGACCGCCGACTGGGCACGGTTGCCGTACGAGCTCCTCGGAACGATGTCGAATCGCATCATCAACGAGGTCAGCGGCGTGAACCGCGTCGTGTACGACATTTCCTCCAAGCCGCCGGCGACGATCGAGTGGGAGTGAGCCCCATGGAGGATCGAGTGGGAGTCAGCCCTGTGGGGGATCGAATGGGAGTAAGGCCCGTGTCCGTGACCCGACTGTGAGCTTCGTCCACCTGCACCTGCACACGCAGTACAGCCTGCTCGACGGCGCCAACAAGATCTCCAAGCTCATCCCGCGCATCAAAGAACTCGGCATGCCGGCCGTGGCGATGACCGATCACGGCAACATGTTCGGCGCCATCGAGTTCTACCGGACGTGCCTGGCCGAGGGCATCAAGCCCATCATCGGGTGCGAAGCCTACATGGCGCCCCGGTCCCGGTTCGAGCACAAAGCGACGCGCACCGACGACTACGAGATGGCCGGCAACTTTCACATGTTGCTTCTCGCCATGAACCTGGAGGGCTACCAGAATCTCTGCAAGCTGGTGAGTCTGGCCTATCAGGAAGGCTTCTACCGCAAACCCCGTATCGACAAGGAACTCCTCAGCGAGTTGAACGGCGGCCTCATTGCTACCAGCGGGTGCCTCTCCGGCGAGGTCAATCGCGCCTTTCAGGCCGACAACTACGCTCGCGGGCGCGAGCTCGCCATCGAGTACCTGAAGATCTTCGGCGATCGCTACTACCTGGAGATTCAGGACAACCACATCCCGCTACAGGAAAAGTGCAACGCCATGCTGAAGGAGCTGGGGACCGACCTCGGGATTCCCCTGCTCGCCACCAACGATTGTCACTACCTGATGTCGGAGGACGCGACGGCGCACGAAGTCCTGCTGTGCATCCAGACCGGCAAGGTCTTCAGCGACCCGACCCGCTGGAAGTTCGACACCAATCAACTCTACGTCAAGTCACCAGACGAAGTCGCGGCGGCGTTCGCCGATGTGCCGGACGCGGTCAGCAATACGGTGGCACTCGCCGAGCGCTGCAACCTCGAGCTGGAGACCAAGCACCAGTTTCCCAACTACCGCATCAACAAGGGGGAGACCCTCGAGCAGCGGCTCAAGGCCGATGCCACGCGCGGCCTCGAGACCCGCCTGGCCGCGGGCGCGGGCATGCCCGCCGATGGCCCGATCACGGGCGACGCCGCCGCCCCCTACTGGGAGCGACTCGAGAGCGAGCTGCAGACGATCAACGAGCTCCAGTTCGACGGCTACTTCCTGATCGTCGCCGACTTCATCAACCATGCCAAGTCGCAAGGCGTTCCGGTGGGACCCGGGCGAGGGTCGGCAGCCGGAAGCCTGGTGGCCTACTCGCTGCGCATCACCGACATCGACCCCTTGCCCTACAATCTCCTGTTCGAGCGCTTCCTGAACAAGGGCCGGAAGTCGATGCCCGACATCGACGTCGACTTCTGCTACGAGCGCCGCGAAGAGGTCCTGCGCTACGTCCGCGAGAAGTACGGCGAAGATCGCGTTGCTGGCATCATCACGTTCGGGTCGCTGAAGGGGAAGCAAGCGATCAAAGACGTCGGTCGGGTGCTCGAATTCTCCTACGGAGAAACCGACCGACTCGCCAAGCTCTATCCGGCCCCCGTGCAGGGACGCGATCACCCCCTCGAGGAAGCACTCAAGCTCGAGCCGAAACTGCGCGAAATGCGCGACCGGGGCGAGGAGCGCGATCGCAATCTCTTCGACCACGCGATCCGACTCGAAGGCCTGCTCCGTCACGCCTCGAAGCACGCCGCCGGCGTCGTCATCGCGAACCGGCCGCTGGCCGAGCACCTGCCGCTGTTCGTCGACAAGGACGGCGCCGTGCTCACGCAGTACCCATTCGGCGACGTCGAATACATCGGCCTCATCAAGTTCGACTTCCTCGGCCTGAAGACTCTCACCTTACTGGCCAATGCGGTCTCGATGATCAAAGAACGCCGGGGCGAGGATCTCGACCTGGCGACGCTTCCCCTCGACGATGCCGCGACCTACAAGTTGCTGGCCAAGGGGGACACGATCGGCGTGTTCCAGATGGAAAGCGGCGGCATGCGGAAGATGATCACGCAGCTCCGCCCCAGTCGCTTCGAAGACCTGATCGCGGCGCTGGCCCTGTTCCGCCCCGGCCCACTCGATAGCGGCATGGACCAGGATTTCATCAACCGGAAACATGGCCGGGAGCGCACCACCTACGAGCACCCGCTCCTCGAAGGCATCCTCGGCGAGACCTATGGCACGCTGGTCTACCAGGAGCAGGTCATGCAGATCGCGACCACGCTCGCGGGCTACACGCTCCAGGACGCCGACAATCTCCGGCGCGCGATGGGCAAGAAGAAAAAGTCCGAGATGGACAAGGAACGCACCCGGTTTAGCAAGGGCGCGGTCGATCAGGGCATCAAGAGCGACCTCGCCACCAAGATCTTCGACCAGATGGAGAAGTTCGCAGCATATGGTTTCAACAAATCCCACAGCGCCGCCTATGCTCTGATCTCGTTCCAGACGGCCTACCTGAAGACCCACTACCGGAACGAGTTCATGGCCGCGCTCCTCTCGCTCGAAATGGGCGAGACCGACAATACCTACAAGAACATTGCGGAGTGCCGCTCACACAAGATCCCCATCCTCCCACCTGACATCAACGAGAGTCGGCAGCACTTCACCGTCACCGACACGGGGATCCGCTTCGGCCTGGGCGCCGTCAAGGGCGTCGGCGCCAAAGCCATCGAGATCATCCTCGCTGCCCGCGACGAAGGCGGCGAGTTCACGAGCGTCGCCGATTTCGCCCAACGGGTCCGCGGACAGCAGATCAACCGGCGGGTCGTCGAGTCGCTCGTGAAATGCGGCACGTTCGATTCGGTGCATCGTTCGCGTGCGACCCTGCTGTCCGAGGGCGAGCACGGCGGCCCCTCGTACCTCGAGCGGGCCCTGCAATGGGCCGCATCGAGCGGGGAGTCGGCCGGCCAGATCACGCTGTTCTCACTCGAGAGCGTGCCCCCACCCCCACCGCCGATGAACATCAAGGAATGGTCCGCCAAGGAACGGCTCGCCGCTGAGCGGCTGACCGTCGGCTTCTACATCACCGGGCACCCGCTCGATAAGTTCGAGGACAGCCTGCGGCGGATCACTACCGCACCGATCGTCGCCCTGAGTGGCCGCAAGAACCAGGAGAAGGTCAAGATCGGCGGCGTCGTCCACACGCTCAAGCTCAAGAACAACAAGCGCGGCGACCGCTACGCCACGTTCAATCTCGAAGACAAGACCGGCATGATCGAAGTGATCGTCTGGCCCGAGGCCTATCTGAAATACGAGAGCCTCGTGACCTCGGATGAGCCCATCTGCGTGGCCGGGAAACTCGAGGTCAGCGAGGAGCGCTGCCAGATCATCGCCGACGACGTGTTGTCTCTCGCTGCGCTACGCGAGCGCAGCGTCCGCGAAGTGCGGCTGCGGATCGGGGAGGGCACCCTCACCGCAGAGCGCGCACTCGCGCTCGACGAGATGCTGAAAGCCCATCCGGGAGACGTTCCGGCCTCGATCGAGGTCATGGCGGATGGCTTCGTCGCCAACGTCAAACTCTCGCGCCACCGTGTGGCGCCGACGGAAAAGCTCATCGACGCTGTCGAAAAGCTATTCGGAGAGCGAGTCGCATATCTTCAGTGAGGCTTTCGCGACTGGCGTCATCTATGCGACCATGAGTCTCGGATGACGCGCCGTGCGTACACCGTCGACTCGCCCGCCGAGCGTGCCGTGCTGGTGGGTATCACCTGCGCGACCGGCGACGATCGCGCAGGCGGGCTGAGCAGCGAGGAGGCCCTCCGGGAGTTGGAGCGCCTGGCGCGCACCGCCGGCGTGATCCCGGTTGCCTCACTGCACCAGACGGTGCGCCGCATCAGCCCGGCAACCTTTCTCGGGCGCGGCAAGGTCGATGAGATCGGCGAGGTCGTCCGGGACACCTGTGCGAGCGTCGTACTCGTGGACGGGAGCCTCAGCCCCGCGCAGCAGCGCAACCTGACCACGCGGCTCGACGTCAAGGTGCTCGATCGCAGCCAGCTCATCCTCGATATCTTCGCCGCGCGGGCCCGAACCCTCGAGGGCAAGCTCCAGGTCGAGCTCGCGCAGCTCGACTACCTCCTGCCGCGCCTCACCCGGGCCTGGACCCACCTGTCCCGACTCGGCGGCGGGGTCGGAACCCGCGGACCAGGCGAAACGCAGCTCGAAGTCGATCGCCGCCGGGTCCGTGAGCGTATCCAACGTCTGCGCGGGAAGCTCGCCGACGTCGAGCGCACCCGCGGCTTGCATCGCCAGGAACGCGCGGCCGTCCCCTATGCGACCGTGGCGCTCGTCGGCTACACCAACGCCGGCAAGTCGACCCTGATGAATGCGCTGACCGACGCGGGCGTTCTCGTCGAAGACAAGCTGTTTGCGACGCTCGACTCGACCGTGCGGAGATTGGATCTGCCTGGGGGCGAGCGCGTCATGCTCGCCGATACGGTCGGGTTCATTCATGGCCTGCCGCACCAGCTCGTCGAAGCGTTCAAGAGCACCCTCGAAGAGGTCCGTCGTGCGGATCTCCTGATCCAGGTCGTCGATGCGAGCCACCCCGAGGTCGAAGAGCAGGCGCGGATCGTGACACGGGTGCTCGACGAGATCGGCGCCGGAGAGACGCCGATGCTCCTGGTATGGAACAAAATGGACACGGTGGACGGCCCGCTACCGCCCGGACCGGAAGGCGCCGCGCTCGACGTGTGTCGCATCTCCGCGTCGAGCGGCACCGGTCTTCCCGCGGTCCTGGCGAGTATCGAGCGCTGGCTGGACGCCGAGCGGGTGACTCTCGAAGTCGTCGTTCCGAGCGCGCGTGGAGATCTGGTGGCCTGGCTCCACCGTGGCGCGAAAGTGCTGGACGAGCGCCACGAGGACGGCAGCGCTCGCATTACGGCGCTGGCGACCCAGAAGATGGCCGGCCAAATCCGAAAACGGCTGCAGGGGGCGGGGTGCTCAACGTTCCCAACACACTGACGATCATCCGCATTCTGACGATTCCCGGATTTCTGATCCTGCTGACCGGCGGATACCCGCGGGCGTCGCTGGCGTTGTTCGTCGCCGGCGGCCTGACCGACGCCCTGGATGGCGCGATCGCGCGGCTCACCGACAGCAAGACCGAACTCGGCGCCATCCTCGACCCGCTCGCCGACAAGCTGCTGCTCCTCAGCTCGTTTGCCGTCCTCGCGATGATGGAGGCAGTGCCCAACTGGTTGACCGTGCTCGTCGTCATGCGCGACGTGATTCTGCTGGCGGGCTACTTCGTCCTGTTCGTGGTCACCGGCGAGCGCATGGCCGTGCGGCCGAGCGTCATCGGGAAAGCGACGACGTTCCTACAACTGCTCTCCGTCACCCTGGTTCTCGTCGGATTCTGCTGGCCAGCCGTTGTGCCGTTGCAGATCCGACCGCCACTGTTCGTCGTCACCGGTTTCGCGACCGCCGCCTCCGGCCTCCAGTACATGCGACGTGGCCTCGCCTGGGCGGGGACACGCGACAACGACGGCACCTCGTAGTCCATGGGTCTCGCACGACTGCTGCTCGGCGCATTCTGCGTCATGCTGGTGGGGCTCGGGGGCACCCTGGCAGCAAACGATCTTCCCCTGTGGGACACGCCAGGGCCGCTCGTGCGCATTGCCACCTACCTAAACGCCCACCAGGCGCGCACCGCCGAGGACTCGCCGTTTCCGGAACTCCGGCCACGCTACTACGCGCACGGGCCGAGCGCACTGTTCCTGCGAGTACCGGAGGCCGTGGCGACGTTGCCGCGATGGACGATCACCGGCCGCGATCCCGAGAGCCGGACCGTCCACGCGGTCGTCACGTCGGCGTTCTTCGGCTTCGAGGACGACGTCTTGATCACCATCGTACCGGAGCCTGGACGCCCGGTCGTCCACGTCCAGGCGACGTCGCGTGTGGGCCGCGGCGATCTCGGAACCAATACCCGCCACATTCTCGATCTGTATGCCGCGCTCGAGGCGATCGGCCTGCGCGGTCAGCACGAGCCCCGGTCCGGTCGCTAACGCCTGCCGGCGCGTGATTCGGGTCTTGGGCCAACCTACGCTATGATGGCGGAGTGCCCCTTCCATCCGCCGCAGATCTCCTGCCGCTCGTCACCGAGGCCGGCGAGATCGCCCGGAGTCATTTCCGGAACGTCGCCGCGGAGCGCAAAGCGGACCGAACCATCGTTACGGCGGCCGATCGCGCAGTGGAGACGTTCCTGGTCGAACGCCTGTCGGAACTCCTGCCCGACATCCGCTTGCTCGGAGAGGAGTTCGGCGCCTCGGGGCCAGAGGATGCCGAATGTACGCTCACCATCGATCCGATCGACGGCACCGCCGCGTTCGTCGCGGGGCTCCCGACCTGGTGCGTCACGCTCGGCTGGGTGACAAACGGGGTCGCGCAGGGCGGGGTGACCTACCTGCCAATGACCGGCGAGACCTACGTCGCTGACGGCGGGCGCGCGTCCTGGAACGGACGCACGATTCCCAAGGGACCGCGCACCCTGCCCGAAGGCGATCAGTTCATCGTAACGTACTCGGGCTATCATCGGCGGGCGGCGGCAGCGTTCGCAGGCAAGGTGCGGTCTCTCGGATCGACCGCCTACCACCTGGCGTTGGTGGCTCGCGGCGCGGCCACGGGAGCCTTGCTCGGTCGGCCGCACATCTGGGACATCACTGCGGGCGCGGCCCTGCTCGCGGCCGTCGGTGGGGAGTTGCGTTATCGCTCCGGCTCGCCGGTCGCACTGGAGGACATGCTCGACGGACGCTCCGCCCCTGACCACGTCGTCGGCGCAGCACCGGGCGCGCTCGACGACGTCCTCGCCCTCGTGCCTCCACCAGCGCCATGACCCTCGACGGACGAACGGTCCTGGTGACCGGCGGCGCGCAACGGCTCGGCCGGGCGATCGCCGAGCACCTCGCACGCGCCGGAGCGCGCGTGGCCGTGCACTACCGCAGCTCCGAAGCCGCCGCGCAGGAGATCGTCCGCACCCTCCGCGCAGCGGGACGGGAGGCCGAAGCATTCGGAGCAGATCTGGCGGATCCGCGCGCGGTCGAACAGCTGGCCGATCAGGTGACCGCTGACTTCGGCCCGCCCGACATCCTCATCAACAACGCCTCGGTCTTCGAACCGACCCCCATCGCGACACTCGATCAACAGGCCTGGGACCGACATCTCGCAATCAACCTGACCGCACCGTACCTCCTGTCCCTGCGTATCGGACGCGCCATGCAAGAGCGCGGCGCGGGCAAGATCGTGAACATCACCGACACCATGGTCGCCCGTCCACATCCGGACTTCCTCCCGTACGGCGTCAGCAAGGCGGGGCTCGTAGCACTGAGCCAGGGCCTCGCCCGTGCCCTCGCACCTGCAGTGCAGGTCAACTGCGTGGCGCCGGGTCCGATCCTCCCGGCCGTGCACTCGACACCGAAGCGCGACGCTACCGTGCTGGCCCGCACCCCCGCCGGCCGCTTCGGCGATCCGATGGACGTGGCCGCCGCCGTGCTCCACCTGGTCGCGGCCAGCACATTCGTGACCGGCACGACCCTGACGGTCGACGGCGGTCGCGGCCTGACATAAGTCACAAGGGGGACTCCGTCCCCCTTCTCCACGCGGCAAAGCCGCGCGGAGGCCTCTTCCCCCGGCTCGCTAGCCGCTCGGCCGGGCGCTGCGCGCCCGGAGATTGGGCCACAATCGCTGGCCGCTCGGCCGGGCGCTGCGCGCCCGGAGATCGCGATCGCTCCTCGGCGCACTTCAGGGGTGCGCGAGGAAGCGGTGCACCGCCCGGCGCTCGCCCCGGATCACGGACTCGGCAAACCTGGCGCCTTCCATCACGTGGATCCCGTCTCCGTCGCGATAGAAGACCGTCAGGACGAACAACTTCTCCCCGATGAGCGCGAGCCCGTACAGACGCCCCTCTCGCAAGGCGGGCGGCGGCCCATCCGCGGGTTCGATCTGCAGGAGGCCCTCCGGCACCTGCCCGTAGGTGACGTCCGTCACCGACCGTGCCGGCGTGGCGTCCAGGCAGCGGCTCGACCAGTTCGGGCAGACGGCGGCGGCCCAGGCATAGCGATCGGACCCGGGCGGGGGTAGGAAGGACACACGCTCGGTGGTGGAGGCGGCGCTGTGAAGGTCGATCAAGGCGAGCACGCGAACGGGAGTAGGGCGGAACCGGAAGACGAGGGGGTCGGCGTCGGCAATGTCGATCGGGCGCTCGCTGTCGCGGATGAGCGTCAACATCACGCGCTCGCGCGCACGCTGACAGCCACGTGGAAGCAGGGCCGCCATGCCGACGACGAGGGCGAAGGCGAGGGTGAGAGAAAGGAAGCGTCGCACGTGCGTCCGCCGATAGTGGGGTCGCCGGGCGACGTCAAGCATTGAGATGCGCTACGTCCTCACACGTCTGGCCTGGGCGCTGATCATTCTGCTCGGCACCAGCACGATTACGTTTGGGGTGGCGTTCCTCGTCCCGGGCGATCCCGCCCGTGTCATCGCCGGTCCCCGTGCCGATGCCGAGACGCTGGCGCAAGTACGACGCGAGCTCGCCCTCGATGCACCGGTCGTGACGCAGTACGCACGCTACCTCGGACGCCTGGTGCGCGGCGACCTCGGTCGATCCTATGCGACGCGAGAGCCGGTAGGCACCCTGCTGCTACGGCGGCTACCCGCCACAGCGACCCTCGCTCTCACGGCGCTGGCCGTCGCGATCGTGATCGGGTTGCTGGGGGCGACCGTCACGGCGCGCTTCGCCGGGACCTGGATCGATCGGACCGCGCTCGTCGCCTCCCTGACCCTGCTTTCGGCACCGGTGTTCTGGCTCGGCATGCTGGCGCTGTACTACGTCGGCTATCGGTGGCGCCTCCTGCCGCTGGGGGGAGCCGGCAGCCCGCGCCACCTGATCCTCCCCGCGCTGGTGCTCGGGAGCGGGACCGGCGTCTACTATGCGCGGCTCCTGCACACCAATCTGGTCGAGGTGCTCGGGCAGGAGTACATCCGGGCCGCCCGTGGACGGGGCGTGGGCGCCATCCGTCTGCTCTTCCGCCACGCACTCCGCAACGCCTGCCTGCCTCTCATTACCGTGATCGGCCTCGATCTCGCCGCCCTCATGAACGGGGTCGTCCTCACCGAGACGGTTTTTCACTGGCCAGGCATCGGACGACTCGCTTTCGAAGCCGTCTTGAACCTGGACGTTCCGGTGATCATGGGGGCGGTGCTGCTCAGCGCCTCGCTCGTCGTCTCGGCCAGCTTGATGGTCGACCTGGTGTACCGGGTCGTCGATCCGAGGATCCGGCTCGAATGAAGACCGACGGTCTCCTCCGCATCGGATGTGCGATGGGCACCGCGCTGGTCGGCGCCGCGGTGTTCGGCCCGGTGCTGGCCCCCTACGATCCCACGGCGGTCGTGGCCGCACGGCTGGCCGAGCCGATGCCACCGGGCGCGCCGTTCTATCTCGGCACCGACGATCTCGGCCGCGATGTCTTGTCACGCCTGCTCTACGGAGCGCGCATCTCGGTACTCGTCGGACTCGTCGCGATGAGCGTCACCATGACGATCGGCACCGCCGTCGGTCTCACGGCAGGCTACTTCGGGCGATTCATCGACGTCGTCCTGATGCGTATCACGGATGTCATGCTCGCGTTTCCCGGACTGCTCCTCGCCGTAGCGCTCGTCGCCGTGCTCGAGCCCAGCGTCTGGACCATCTTCATCGTCATCGGCCTCGTCAGCTGGACCGGGGTCGCCCGCGTGATCCGGAGCGAGGTGCTCTCGCTCCGCGAGCGGGAGTACGTGGTGGCCGCACGTGCGATGGGTGCGGGAAGCACGCGCATCCTCTGGCGGCACATTCTCCCCAACATCCTCCCGACGATGCTGGTGATCGCCGCCCTCAGCACCTCCGGGACGATCCTCCTCGACGCCGGACTCAGCTTCCTTGGCATCGGCGTCCCACCGCCTACGCCGACCTGGGGCCGCATGATTCAGGAAGCGACCAGCTACTACCGCGTCGCGCCGTGGCTGATGCTGTTTCCGGGTGCCGCCGTCCTCTACGCCGTGCTCGCGTTCAACTTCATCGCCTATGGCCTGGCACGACAGGGAAGGGCTCCCACCACGTGAGCACCTCCGGCAGACGGCGTCGGTGCACCGCGGGCCTCTGTTTCGCCGTGCTCCTGGCGGGATGCATGTGGGAGGAGCCCCTCGAATGGCCGGAGCGTGTCCCGGGCGCCCGGCGCGGCGGGGTCCTCCGCCTGGCCGCGGGCGAGGACGTCCCGACCCTGGATCCCGCGATCGGCTACGACACCCGCTCGTGGTTCTTCGAGCAGCATCTGTTCGAAACTCTGGTCACGTACGACGACGCCAGCACACTCGTTCCACTGCTCGCGGAACGCTGGGAGATCTCCGACGACGGGCGGCGCTATCGCTTCGAGTTGGTACCGGACGTCGTCTTCTCGGACGGCACGCCACTCACCGCCGCGGATGCCGCGGGCAGCATCGAGCGCGTACTCGATCCCGCAACCCGCTCGCAAGGGGCGCAGTTCTACCGCGGTATCGTCGGCGCGCGCGCCTACGTCGATGGGACCACGCCGCACGTACAGGGCCTCGACGCTCCCGATGCGCACACGCTCACCATTGCGCTCGAGAAACCGGATCCGCTCTTCCTCCACAAGCTCGCCCTGCTGTTCGCCTCCGTAGTCCCGGTCGCGCGCGCACGAGATCTCGGCGACGACTTTGCGACGCAGCCGCTCGGCAGCGGTCCCTTCGTCCTGCGCGAATGGCGCCGCGGCGAGCGCATCGTCCTGGCCCGGAACACGCGCTACCGCCGACCCGACCGTCCGTATCTCGAGGGCGTCGTCCAACATCTCGGCGTCGGCGTCGAGCTGGCCTGGTTGATGTTCGAGAGCGGCGAGCTCGACGTCGTGGCGATTCCGCCCGCCGACTTTCCCGCCGTGCAACGCGACCCAGCCCGACAGCCCTACATCATGCATCAAACGCTCCTGTCGACGATGTACGTCGGCTTGAACTGCGGGATGCCCCCGTTCGACGACCGCCGCGTCCGCCAGGCCCTGAACTACGCCGTCAAGAAGACCGACATTCTCGCGCTCCTGAACGGCCGCGGGATCGCCGCCCGCGGCATCGTCCCCCCCACCATGCCCGATCACGATGCCGGGCTCGTCGGCTACCCCTACGATGTCGAGCGCGCCCGTGCCCTCCTGGCCGAGGCCGACCAGAGCGAGGGATTCACCACTGAACTCTGGACTCAATCGAGCGACATGGATCTCAAGATCGCGCAGAAGCTGCAGCAGGATCTGGCAGCGGTCGGGATCCACATGCGCATCAAGCAGGTGGCGTGGAGTCCGTTCCTCGACGCGATTCGCCGGCCAGACACCGTGCCAATGTTCGACCTCGGCTGGAACGCCGACTTCCCGGAGCCAAGCAACTTCCTCCACGTGCTGTTCCATTCCACCCAGCACGACGCGAACAACCACACCTTCTACGAAAGTGCCACGTTCGATCGCCTGATCGGCCAGGCCCTCGCCGCACACGCCCCGGCCGCGCGCGCGCAGCTCTACGCCGCCGCCGAACGTCAGGTCGTCGACGACGCGCCAATGATCTTCCTGTATCACCCGATCAGTTACGCCATCCGCACGTCACCAGTCCGTGATTACCGCCTGCATGCGTTCGTCCCGCCCCGGCTGACCGACGTCTGGCTTGCGCCGAACGGGGAAGGGTCGCGACGGACCTCTGACGCACAATCTGACCGCATGACGCGCCGCGTAGCCGCGCGGATTGACTCGGGCAGGCAGCCTGCGGCAGGCTCCTAGTACAGTGGGTCGCACGGCGATCCCCTTCCTCAAGGAGACGACTCATGACGCTCGGACGTTTTCGGCGACTCGCGGCGGCGGTGTGCATGACCCTGCTCGCCATCCCCGTGCTACTCAGCCCCCCACCCGCATCGGCGCGCGGCACGAAGGTAGATGTGTGTCACATCCCGCCCGGGAATCCCGATAACTTCCACACAATCGCAGTGAACGAAAAAGCCCTCTCGGCGCACCTTGCCCACGGCGATCTCGAAGGTTCCTGCGGCGACGTATGTGCGATCCTGTGCGACGACGGCAATCTCTGTACAATCGATGATTGCGACCCCACGTCCGGTTGCATGACCAGTCCGGCGTGCGACGACGGCGAAATTTGTCTGCCCGGCAGCGGGCAGTGTTCCGACGCCTGCGCGACCGTGCTCTGCCAGCCATGGCAGGTGTGCGATGTGTACGAGCCGACGGAGGAGCCTTTTTGCCGTGACACCTGCGATGGGTTCCCGTGCCCGTTTGGCACGGAGTGCGCCCTCGTTGAAGTGGCATGCCCCAGGAATCCGTGCCCGCCCATCGCAAGGTGCATCGAGTAGCGTCTCCTCTGATTCACACTCGTTCGCACGGCCCAACGAAGATTCCGTTCAGCTGCCATTGGTGATCCTCGTGCTCGAACGCAAGCGCGCCTCGTGGCTCATGATTGCCCTGCTGCTGAGCGGCGCCGGGTGCTTCACGCGTGTGGCGACCCCCGAGCTCGCGCTCATCTACAACCGCTCGGCGCGCCATCACGGTCCGGATCGCAATCCGATCATCGTGATTCCTGGCATCCTGGGCTCGAAACTCTGGGATCGTCCGACGGGCACCGCCGTCTGGGGGGCGTTCGAGCCGGGAGCCGCCAATCCTGAAGACCCGGATGGGGCGCGACAGGTCGCGCTGCCGATCCGGGACGCGCCGCTCGCGGAGCTCCGGGACGAGGTCGAGTCCAACGGCGTCCTCGATCGGGTGCGCGTCCGCTTGATGGGCGTTCCGCTCGAGGTGCAGGCCTATGCGGGCATCCTCCGTACCCTCGGCGCGGGCGGCTATCGCGACGAGGCTCTCGGCCTCGGCGGCGAAATCGACTACGGATCCGATCACTATACGTGCTTCCAGTTCGACTACGACTGGCGGCGCGACAACGTCGAGAACGCCCGTCGGCTGCACGACTTCATCGAGGAGAAGCGGGCCTACGTGCAGGCGCAGCACCACGAGCGCTTTGGTGTCGAAGATGCCGACGTCCGCTTCGACATCGCCGCCCACTCGATGGGCGGATTGGTGACGCGGTACTTCCTGATGTACGGCGACGCCGAGCTCCCCGAGGACGGTTCGCTTCCCACACTCACCTGGGCCGGCGCGCCCTCGGTCGAGCGGGTGATCCTCATCGGCACACCAAACGCCGGCGCACTCGATGCGCTCCTCGAACTGGTCCGCGGCAAGGAGACGGGACCTCTGTTGCCGTTCTACCCACCGGCACTCCTCGGCACCTTCCCCTCGATCTATCAACTGCTCCCGCGGGCGCGACACGAAGCCGTCGTCTGGGCGGACGACGAAGACGAGGCCATCGATGCGCTCGACCCGGCCGTGTGGGAAGACCTGGGATGGGGACTCGCGGCGCCGAACCAGGACGCGGTTCTCGAAGTACTCATGCCGGGCGTGGACGACGCCACGACACGCCGCGAGGTCGCCCTCGCCACACAGCGTCGCATGCTGGAACGTGCCCGGGCCTTCCACCAGGCACTGGATCGCCCCGCGACCGCGCCCCCCGGTCTGGAGATGTTCCTGATCGCTGGCGACGCCATGCCGACGCCCAACCGCGTCTCCGTCGACCGCGAGAGCGGAGCGGTCGCGGTTGCCGACCGCGGTCCGGGTGACGGCATCGTCCCCCGCACCAGCGCGCTCCTCGACGAGCGCGTCGGCGGTCGCTGGGAACCGCGACTGGTGTCGCCCATCGACTTCGGCTCGGTGCTGCTCCTCCCCGAGGAGCACCTCGATCTCACGATGAGCGAGGTCTTCCGGGACAACGTCCTCTTCTGGCTGCTCGAAGATCCGCGACCCTGATCGGGGCGCTACGGCACGACGCTCGGCTCGTAGGGCGCGGTACACGGAGCCCCATCGGCGAACCAGTGCAGCCACCGACCTGCCGCGGTCAGCAAGAGCAGGGACGAGCACCGCGTGCCGTAGGGACCAGCATGCACGCAGAGCGCACCCCGGGGATCGGCGTCGCGCGGGTCGAGCGCCGCCGTGGAGTGATCGGCCAGAACCCGGCCGAGGGCCGTCCGGAACGACGCGACATTGCCATCCGCGGCGAAGTCCTCCGCGACACGCTCGAAGGCGCGCTGCGAGCGGGCGATCTTCGAACAGCGCGGATCGTTGACGTCGAGGTTCGTGAGCAGATGCACTCCGGGATCAAGTGGCGTCACTGCTAAACCTCCGTCGCGGTTCTGGGCCACCCATGCGTGCTCGCGATCGGCAACCAGAAGGTTGAACGGCCGGTACGCCGCGGGATCGATCGCACCAAGGCGCGTTTCGGCCTCGGCCGCCGTCGCCGCCCGCAACATGGCAAGCGGCAGCTCCCCGCGCGATCGCGGCGCGTCGTCCTGGGGAAGCACGCGCCGATTCAACAACCCGGACACCACACCGTGCTCCGAGATCGCAAGCCAGGTCCCACCTGCCTGGACGTCACGCCCCCCGACGATGCGCGGCACGGAGCCAAGGACTCGCGGCGATTCGGCGGGGCGCGCAAGGTACTCGTCCCGATTGGCGGCGACGACCACCGGAAACTCGGGAAACTGCCTGAGGTAGATTGCGAGCGTGCACATGCGGCCTGCGAATATAGCGAATTGTGTAGCAATTGCCCGCATGGTAGCGTCCGCCGTTCCATGTTTCAGTCGATCGACGACGTCATCGAGCGTTTCGCAAGCGAGCGCTACATCTGCGACCGCAGCATCGCAACAGTCGTGTTTCTGGCCGCGAAGCTCCAGAAGCCTATCCTCGTCGAGGGACCGGCCGGCGTCGGCAAAACCGAGCTTGCCAAGGTGCTGGCCGGGGCCGTCGGCCACGAGCTCATTCGCTTGCAGTGCTACGAAGGGCTGGATGAGGCCAAGGCGCTCTACGAGTGGGAGTACGCGAAACAACTCCTGTACACCCAGATCCTGAAGGACAAGATCAGCGACGTCCTCGACGACGTCCACGACCTGAACGAAGCGGTCGATCGGGTCGCACAGCAGGACGACGCCTTCTTCTCCGAGCGCTTCATCGTCCCGCGCCCCTTGCTGCGCGCCATCTCCTCGACCGAACCCTGCGTCCTCCTCATCGACGAAATCGACAAGGCCGACACCGAGTTCGAGGCCTTCCTGCTGGAGATCCTGTCCGATTTTCAGGTCAGCGTTCCGGAACTCGGCACGCTGAAGGCCAAACACATCCCGCTGGTCGTCCTGACCAGCAACAATGCCCGCGAGATGTCGGACGCGCTCAAGCGGCGCTGCCTGCATCTCTACATCGACTTCCCGGACCGCGAGCAGGAACGAGCGATCGTCCTGCTGAAGGTCCCCGGGGTCGCCGAACGCCTCGCCGACGAGGTCGTGACCGCCGTACAGGTCATCCGCAAGCTCGACCTCAAGAAGGCGCCGAGCATCAGCGAGACCCTCGACTGGACCAAGGCCCTGACGTTGCTGAACGTCGACACGCTCGACAGCGAGTTGGTGAACGACACGCTGAGCACGATCTTGAAGTACGAGGGCGACATCCGGAAGGCACAGCAGGAGCTGAAGGAGCATCTCGGGCGCGAGCGCGCCAAGCGTGTGCCACCGCCAGCGGCGGCGGCTGCGCCCGCAAAGGACGTCGCCTCCTAGGCGCGCCTGGCGTCTCCTCGCCGATGGACCGACGCATCATCGAGTTCACCGATCTGCTCCGCCAGAACGGCGTCCGCGTCTCGTTCGCCGAGAGCATCGATACGTTCCGTGCCCTCGACCTGGTCGGGCTCGCCCATCGCGGGCTGATGAAAGACACGCTCCGGGCGACACTCGTCAAACGGGCCTCCGATTTCCCGACCTACGAACGTCTCTTCGATCTCTATTTCACCGGCATCGGCGAGGCCATGAAACAGGCCGAGCAGGACACGATGCAGGCGATGGACCTCACACCCGAGGAGTATCAGCGCCTGCTCGAGGAACTCGCCGAATGGCTGCAGGAGCAGGGCATCGAAACCTCCGACCTGGCGCGCGCGCTCCTCGAGCAGGATAGCGGCCGCCTCGAACAACTCCTCCGCGAAGCCGCCGACCAGGCGGGCACCCAGCGCATCGAACGCAGCTTCCAGGAGGGGCAGTACGCCCACGGGATGCAGGAAGCGCTCGGCCTCGGCGATGTGACGCGAGAGCTGCAGGCCATCAGCGAGCAGCTCGCCGGGGAGGGGGAACAGGATCCGACGCGCCAGGGGATGGCCCGCTTCGTCGACCGCCGACTCCAGGAGCTCCAGGAGCTCATCCGCAGCATGGTCCGCGCCGAGCTCGAGAAGAAGGACGTCAGCCAGCAGGATGCCGCGCGCATGCAGGCGCTGGCCGAGAAGAGCTTCTACTACCTCTCCGAAGAAGAGATGCGCCGTATGAAAGAGGCGGTGACGCGTCTGGCGCAACGACTCCGGAACGCCCTCGCCGTGAAGCGCAAGGCCATGCGCCGCGGCAAGCTCGACGTCAAGGACACCCTGCGCGGCAGCCTGCAATACGGCGGCATCCCGTTCAAGATTCACTACGAACGCCGCAAGCGCGTCAAGCCGCAGGTCGTCGTGCTCTGTGATGTCTCGGACTCGGTCCGGAACGTGTCCCGGTTCATGCTGCAGTTCGTCTACTCCCTCCAGGATCTGTACTCGAAGGTGCGCTCGTTCATCTTCGTCAGCGACCTCGGCGAGATCACGAAGCTCTTCGAGGAGAGCGAGGTGCATCAGGCAATCGATCAGGCCATCCGGGGGAACGTCATCAACGTCTACGCGCACTCCGATTTCGGCCGGGCGTTCCGTCAGTTCCACACCGAGCATCTGAGCGCCATCACGCGCCACACGACGGTCATCGTCCTCGGCGACGCCCGCAACAACTACAACGTCGCGCACGAGTGGGTCCTGCGTGAGATCCGTCAACGAGCCAAGCAGGTCATCTGGCTGAATCCTGAAAACCGCATGACCTGGGGCTTCGGCGATAGCGAGATGGATCGCTACGAACCGTTCTGCGATCTGGTCGCGGAATGCCGTAATCTCAACCAGCTGTACCAGGTCGCGGACCGCCTGGTGCTGACATGAGCGTTCGGGGATTGACCTCGCAAACGCTTTTGGCAAGAATGCCCGTTACTGGCCGAATCGCCTGATGACCCGCGAGAACTTCATCGAGATGACTGTTGGCGGGCTCACGCTCGACCCGGTTACCAAGACGCCGATCGTCATCCTCAAGGATTCGGACAACAAGCTGAATCTGCCGATCTGGATCGGCCTTCTCGAAGCGACGTCGATGGCGACGGAGCTCGAGGGCATCAAGATGGCCCGGCCCATGACGCACGATCTGCTGCGCACGATCGTCGTCGACCTCGAAGGCTCCGTCGAGCGCATCGAGGTGACCGACCTCAAGGACAACACCTACTTTGCGCTGATCTACATCCAGGTGGGCGATCGTCAGATCACCGTCGATTCACGACCCAGCGACGCCATCTCGCTGGCGCTCCGGACCAAGAGCCCGATCTGGGTGGCCAAGAAGGTCCTCGAAGCCTCGAGCGTGCTGCAGCAAGTAGAGGAGGGGAAGGAGACCAACCTCTCCAACGTCTCGCGTGACAAATGGGCCGAGATCCTGGAAAAGATGGCTCCAGAAGACTTCAAGTACAAGATGTAGCCGCGGGGCCGCACGGCGGCCGCCGCCTCAACGCGATAAAGCGCGCACGGCAGCACGCGCCCAACACGACTGCGCCAGAGCGCACTCGGGAGACATCACGTGGCCCGTACACGAAGAATCAAGCGGAAGGAACTCTTCGCGCCCGACGAGTTCGTCTCGTTCTCGCGCCAGGCGGCCACCTACCTGAACGAGAACCGGAACACGGTCATCATGGCCACGGCAGGGGCGCTGCTGCTCCTCGTGGCCGTGGTCGCGTTCCAGGCCATCAACAGCAGCCGCGAGACGAGCGCCGCCATCGCCTACCAGGCCGGCGTCTCCATGATGGCGGACAAGCAGTATCAAGAAGCCGCCGCGGCCTTCGGCGATGTGGTGACGCGCTACGGCGGCACCAGTCACGGGGTCCTGGCCCGCTTGCAGCGCGGACACGCATTGCTCCAGGCTGATCGCGCGCCCGAGGCCGTCGAGGCCTACGAGAGCTTCCTGAGCGCGGGGCCCCCCGCCGACTATCTCCGGCAACTGGCGCAGACCCGTCTCGCCGGTGCACAGGCCGTCCAGGGGGATGCCGCTGCAGCCCAGACCGCGTTTGCGGCGGCGGCAGCCGAAGGCGGGATCTTTGCCGCCGACGCCCTGCTCGGCGAAGCCCAGGCTGCCGACGCGCAGGGAGACACCGCAACGGCGAAACAGCTCTACCAGCGGTTTCTGGAGGAGTACCCCGCGTCGAGTCGTCGGCCCATGGTCACCGCGCGCCTGGTCGAACTTGGTGGCGCACCGTCCACCGCGAGCCAGGCGTCGTCCCCGGACAGCGCCTCGTCCTGAACCTCAGTCGGGTACGGCCCCAGCCGTCCCGACGTAGGCGCTCAACCCGGCGCGCTTCTCGCCGCGGAAGATCGGCACACACGCGTCAGGAAACTCCGGCACGATCTCGACATTGGCTGCCCGCACCGCGTCGAGAAAACGTGGCAGCTGGTCCATCGCTCCGGTACGAATGTCGTGCAGCACGACGACCGTCCAGTCCTGGGCCTGAATGTCCGCGAGCGCACGCTCCGGCCACTCGTGCACGAGTTCCCAATCACGCGGCACGCTGTTCCACAGCACGCAGGTGTACCCACCGCGACACAAGAACTCGACCGCGTCTGGGCTGAGTAGAGCCGGACCAAGCACGCCGCCCCCGCCATAGGGACGGAACAATCGATCCGCATCGACGAAATCGGCCAGGATCTCTTGCGCCTCGCCGATCTCCCGCCCTGGCAGGGCAGGGTCGGTCGCGCGACCGAACTCGACCGTATGGGTGAGGGTGTGATTGCCGACCCGATGCCCTTCCGCCTTGGCGCGCACGAGGATCTCCCGCTGGACCGCGCGACCGCCATGATTTCCGCAGACGAAGAACGTGGTTTTGATCTCGTGGCGTGCCAGTGTGTCCAGGACACGCGGGGTCACGGTCGGATCGGGACCGTTGTCGAACGTCAGCGTCAAGCGCTTCGCGCCAGTCATGCAGGGCAGGTTGCGGAAACCAGCCACGTGGCAGCGCCGAGGGCCAGCTTGCCATCGGGAGCGTCACGCGCCGCCTCCTCGAAGGCGCCACGTAGCGCCTGCAGGAGCTGGTCGCGCACATCCTCGGACTCGATCTCTGCCACCAGGCGCGAGAGGGGACCGATCTTCTGCAAGAAGAGGAGGGCGCCCTCGATCGATCCATCGGCGAAGATCATCGAACCCGTGCGGGATTCGATCGACACATCCGCCCATCCCGCCTTCTCGAGAATCCCACGCACGTGGTCCGGATCGGCAAAGGCGAAGGGTCCCGGGGCGCCTGCCTCAGGTCGCGGAATCTCGATGAACCGACTGGCGATCGACATCGGCAGGGCGACCCACGGATTCTCCCGCGGCGACTGCCAACACAGAAACGTCAGTGAACCGCCGGCCCGGGTCGCCGAACGCAGGTTGGCGAACGCCGCGACCGGGTCGTCGAAGAACATCACCCCGAGCCGTGACATGATCCGATCGAACGATGCTCCGTCGAAGGTGGCGACCTGCGCGTCCGCCTGCCGAAAACTGGGGCTCGTGCCCGCCTGCGCCGCACGTGCACCCGCCGCTTCCAGCATGACGGCGGAGAGATCCAGACCGAGCACCGAACCGCCGGGCGAGACCCGGCGAAAGATGTCGACCGTCGTCTGGCCCGTCCCGCAACCGACGTCGAGCACCGCGTGACCCGGCTCGAGGCGGGCACCGTCCAACAAGCCGGCCGTGAACGCATTCAACGTCGCATCGAGCATCGCCTGCGCGTCGACCCACTTCGGGCCCGCCTTCTCGTTCCAGTATTCGGACTGCTCTTCGTTCGGCATCGTGCCCCCCGGTACCCGTCAGGTCATCGTCCCTGCGCTCGGTCAGCGCGTCACAGTGGCCGATTGCCGCGGGCACGTCCATGTCTCCGAAACCTGACCCGATTCCGTGTCCCGCACGCCGGAGCCTGGAGTACTTCTGTGCGAAAGTGGGACAGGGATTCTACCTGAACCTGCGTGAGGATTGCGTGAGGTTTTCGCGCCCATCTGGAGGCGAAACGAGCGTGCATTCGCGGTTCCGATCGCGACCTAGATACTGCCCGGGACGCTGTGCGTCCCGCCGCCCGGGACGAAACCCCGACTTCTGGGGACTTGCTGACGATCCGGAGATCTCGCACGACATCCCGCCGCAGCGCAGCTTCCTCATCGGACCACACGCTCGAAGGAATAGGGCGCATGACACAGCCGGCATCGCAGACCGTGCGATCTAGCCTGGCCGCCCTGGGAGTCGGTACAACGGGACAGACTACGACCGTTCCGTGCGCGAGCCCCTATTCCATAGCTCTCGGGAGTCCCTCATGCCGAGCATTGCTTCTGTCGTCGCCCTCGTCGTCCTGCTGTCATTGCCAGCGTCGCAGGTTCTGGCCGGCCACGACGATGTCCAGGTGGAACCGGGCGCACAGCCCAACGAGTGCATCGACCTTCCCTGCGCGTGCGCAGAGATCACCGAGACGGAGAGCTGCCAGGTCGGGGTGTGCGCGGAAGGAGAGATCTGCACGAGCCAGGACGAAGGCTGTGGGTGTGTCTCCTTCCTGAACCATTTCCAGTGCTACGGCTTCCAGCGCGAACCGTTCGACGAAGTGCCCGACGTCTCGCTCGACGACGCGTTCGGCGCGAGCGTGGTCGATGTCGTCCGCATCTCACGACTCTGCAACCCGGCAAACAAGATGGACGAGGCCCCGAATGCGGTCGACGACCCCGACCATCTGATGGCGTTCAAGATCCGGCAACGGACACCGCGTTTCCGGCGCATCCGCGACGTCGAGGTCACGACCCAGTTCGGTCCGTTGATGCTCGACGTCATCCGCCCGATCGCGCTCATGGTGCCAACCACGAAGAGCCTGATCGCACCGGTCTCCGTACCGCCCTCCGATCCTGGGGTCGATCACTTCAAGTGCTATCAGGTGAAGCGTGTCCGGCAGCGCGTGGCCGACGTCGGCATTGAGGACCAGTTCGGCATCCTGTCGCTCGATCTCAAGCGCCCGGGCATGCTCTGCGCGCCTGCGGACAAGCTGGGCGAGGATCCCAACGCCGTCGGCGCCGACGGACATCTCCTCTGCTACCGCATCCGGAGCCGACCACGCTTCGTCGACTTCGAAGGCCCGGTCTGGTTCGCCAATCAATTCGTCCCCGAGGGTTCCATCATCGAGGTGCAGAACACCGACGGCACGCGCCCGACGGAGCTGTGCGTACCCGCAACGATTCGACGTCCCGGTGAACCTTCGCCGAGCCCCTCGCCCGCAGTGACACCGTCGATCACCGCGAGTCCGACACCGTCCCCGACCGCGTCGCTCACACCCACCACCACGACCACCCCGACCGGATCGCCGACGCCAACGCCCAGCCCGACCGACGATCCAAACCGGCCACCAGACGTCACCTCGGCCCCGGTCACGAGTGGGACCGAAGGGCAGGCCTACGCCTACGACGTCGAGGCCACCGATCCCGACCTGGGCGACCTCCTGGAGTATTCACTCGACTTCGCGCCCACCGGCATGACGATCGATCGGCTGAGCGGGCTCATCGAGTGGACCCCGGCCGCCGACCAAACAGGCCGCCACGGTGTCATTGCCCGGGTGGTCGACGATGGAGGACTCGCCGACACCGATCCGTTCGTCGTCGATGTCGAGCCGCTCGATCCCGAGTTCGCACCCGTCCTCGATCCGATCGACGACCAGACCATCACTGCGGGCATGGTCCTCACCACCCAGGCGGCGGCCACCGACGACGACGCTGGCGACATCCCGACGTTCAGCCTCGACGAGGCCCCACCCGGAATGACGATCGACGGACCGACCGGCCTCATCACGTGGCCGACGAGCGCGGACGACGCCGGGGCCCATCTCGTCATCGTCCGGGTGACCGACCTGACGGGCCTGTTCGACACGACCTCGTTCATCGTGATCGTCGATCGCAACCTGCCCCCCATCGCGGCTGACGATGCGTACGCCGTACGCGAGGGCACGACGCTCAGCATCGCCGCCCCCGGCGTGCTCGCCAATGATGTGGATCCGAATGGCGATCCGCTCACGGCCGCGACCGTGACGCCTCCGACGACCGGGGCCTTCGCGCTCGATCCCAGCGGCGCGTTCGACTACACCCCGGCCGCGCCCGTGCACTCCGGCGTGTTCACGCCGGTGGTAGTCGTCGATACGAACCTGTCCGTGGCGCTCCCGAACCCGCTCCCGTCTGCGAGTTCGGCCCTCGACAACGCCCCGACGCATCGCGCGTTTGATGACGATCTCGACACTTCGTGGTTCGCGGCCGATGTGGTCGGCGAAGCGACCTACGAGCTCGAGTTCCACGAGGACATCACGGTCGACGAGATCCGGGCCTTCGGGCCACGCAATGTGACCGCACGGCACTTTCTGAACGGCACATTCCAGCTCTTCAGCGCCGCGGACGTCGAGGTGTTCAACAGTGGCCTGGTCCTGTTTCCGGCTCCGGACCAGGATGCCGTGGTCGCCGTGGGCGGTGTGGCGAACGTACGCCGCCTCCGCTTCTCGTCCAGCAGCTACAATACCAACGACCCTGGGTTCGCCGAGCTGCACGTGATCGGAGACGGAGAGATCTACGCCTCGAACGTCGTCCTCGAGGGGCGTACAATCGGACCGCGCGCGAACGAGCATCCGACCGACAGCACCTTCGCGGTCGGAGATCTCGATGGCAACGGCGCTGCCGACATCATCACGCAAACGAACACGGCCGGAATCGGCAACGTGCGCTGGAGCGCCTACGATGGCGCCACCGGGGCGTCACTCTGGCAGATCGACACGTTTCCGTTCTTCACCGGACTCCCGGACATTCCGCAGTTCGTCAGCGCGGGCGCCGACAGTCCCACCCTCTGCGACATCGACGGAGACGATCGCCCAGAGGTCCTGATCGTCGGCTCGGAGGCGAACCAGACGCTGCACGAGCGCCTCGCAGCGTTCGAGCACGACGGAACACTCAAGTGGGTAGGTGAATCGATTGATACGACGGGTGGGGTCGGCAGTGGACTTCGAAACACCAGTCCCGCCTTTGCCGATCTCGACGGCGACGGTGACGTCGAGATCATCGTCGGCTACGGCGGCGATCGGATCACCGTCTTCGATCACGACGGCAAAGTCGTGTTCCACGCGGACGGCGGCGGCAACCAACTCGGCAATGGCAACAGCACCTATACCGCCCCGATCGTGACCGACCTCGACCTCGACGGTGCGTTGGAGATCATCTACGGCGACGATGTCTACGGTCCCGACGGCACCGTCAAGTGGAGTGGCACCTTGCTGTCGGGGAGCGGTCGACCCAACGTGCTCGCCGTCGCAAACCTGGACGACGATCCGTTCGGTGAGATCGTCTGGTCCACCTCCGCGCACGTCGAGGTGCGCGAGCATGACGGGACGCAGAAATGGCTCATGCCGGACGAGCACTGGAGCGGAGCGATCAGCATCGCCGATGTGGACGGCGACGGCCGGCCCGAGATCATCGGCGCCAACAACTTCCACATCCGCGTCCTCGGACACGACGGCGCGCTGAAGTGGGTGGCCGGGTTCGGTGGCCTCGTCAGCGGCGGCGCGCGTGCGACGACGGCATTCGACTTCGACGGCGACGGCCTGAAGGAAGTCGTCGCCCAGGATCGCGACTTCGTACTGTTCATCGACGGCGTCACGGGGCGCATCCTCGCGAGGGTGCCGGCGGTTTCGCGCGGCGGCATCGGGGTCCCGAGGCAGCTCGGGCCCCTCGTCGCGGACTCCGACGGCGACGGCGAAGCCGAGGTCCTGGCCCGGAACCACGTCTCGGGCTCCGCGACGTCGGGCATCCTCAGGTACGGTCCCGCGACCGGCAGCTGGGCGGCGACGCGCCCCATCTGGAACCAGATCAGCTATCACGTCACCAACATCGACCCGGACGGTGGCGTTCCGTCACCCCAACAGGTCAACTGGCTGACGCCGGGCCTGAACAACTACCGCGTCAACGCGACCCCTCCGGGCGAACGTGTCGGCCGCGAGGAAGAGTTCACGTACCTGGCCAACGATGGGGAATTCGACTCGAACCTGGCGACCGTGGCCTTGCACGTTCTGCCGGCGAACGACGCGCCCGTCATCGTCTCGCTCCCCCCGACAGGGGGGGCGCCCGACCTGGCATACTTCTACCTCGTCAACGCCGTCGATCCCGACGCCGGAGAGATCCTGACGTTCACGCTCCCGAACGGGCCCGCTGGTATGACGATCGACAGTGCGACCGGGCTCGTGAGCTGGACGCCAACCACCGGCCAGCTCGGACGCCATCTCGTGCGGGTGCAGGTGACGGACTCGCAGGGCGAGGCAGACTCGCAGACCTACTTCATCGACGTTGCGGCCGCGCTCCTCGTCCCGAGTGTCGTGGGGATGGCGGAAGCCGCTGCCGAGACCACCCTCGTGGATGCCACCTTGACGGTCGGGCTCGTCAGCACGCGTAGCAGCGGCACGGTGGCGGCCGGCGACGTCATCAGCCAGAACCCGGTGGCCGACACGGAGGTGGCCCCCGGCTCACCGATCGACCTCATCATCTCGAGCGGGCCCGCGCCAACGGTCGTCCCCGATGTCGTCGGATTCCTGGAGACGGCCGCCGCATCGACGCTGGTGGCTGCCGACCTCGCTCCCGGCTTCATCACACGCGCGAACAGCACGACCGTCCCCAAAGGCAGTGTGATCGACCAAACACCGGGCGCGGGCGCGGCCGTCGTCACGGGATCGTCCGTCGACCTGACCGTGTCGAGCGGCGCCGAGGTAGCCGTCTCACTGTCGGCCACGATCGCGCCGGCAGGTACGACGATCGACTATGCGGTCGAGGTCGTCGATGCCAACGGCGACCCGCTCGTGCCGCAACCCCCGGTGGACGTCGTCGTCGACAGCGCGCCGGGCGAGAGCGAGGGCACGCCCCCCGTCGCCGCCGGTGGCCAGATCACGACGGCCGCCGACACCCTCGGCAGCTTCATCCTGCGCGCCACCGTCCAGGGCAGCAGTGGCGCCACGGGGGAGGCTGCGTTCCTGGTCTCTCCGAACGACGATCAACAGATTCAGTTCGCGGATCTGGGAGCCGCGATCCGGGCACTCCTCGCCGACTTCGCAGCGCTCGACGCAGCGCTCACGAGCGGCGATCTCGCTGCCGTACCGGGCCTTCTCGCGTCACTCGTCTCGACGCGCGACGCGATTGATCTCGACGAGCTACGACGCACTCCGGCGTTCGCACCGGGCGGCGGCTTCCTGCCCACGACCGGCGACCTCGACACGGCCGGCTTCCCGAGCACGCCCGCCGACGTGAGCTTTGCCAATCTGACCCAGGCCATCATCGATCAGCTTGCCCTGATGCAATCGGAGATCGAGTCGCTGGCTCAGGGTTCTCCGTTCGACGACGACGCGCGGACGCAGCAACGCAACGACGAGCTCGACCTGCTGGTCGACCAGCTGATCGCACTCGACCCCACCGTGCACGGACCGGTGGCGGCTGCGAGTCTCGTCAATCATCTCCTGGCGGTGCGCATCCCAGCGCTGCTGCACGCCGACATTACCCGCATCGAGGCGGTGCTACAGGATGCCGGACTCGCGTCGCAGACGCGGAGTCCCGGGCGCTTCTACGCCGCCCTCGATGAGCACGACAATCTGCCTGCCTACGGTCTGGGATCCCCAGCGACCTGGTACGGCAACACCCGGAACGCGTTCTTCACTGTGGGCGGCATCAGCCGCGCGGCCTCGATCCAGATGCGGATCATCAACAAGGTCTATGTGCCCTACATCAAGCAGCTCCTGAAGGCCGGATTGATCATCGCACTGAACGACCTGTTCCGTGCCTTCGTCGACCCCGCGGATCTCGCGGGCGTCATCACGACGGCGTCGCTCTCCATCCACTCGTTCAACATTCCCGGGAGCGTGATCGAAGGCACGGGCTTTGGCACGAACTTCCCCGAGGAGAACGACGTGTTCCTGATCGGGCCAGCCGCCATTGACGCCGTCAACGGGGTCATCAACTCGATCAACCCGTCGAACGTCAAGAACCTGAACGACCTCAAGCGGAAGTTCGATCAGGCCAAGAAGGCCGCCACGGCGGTCGTCAACGCCTTCGATCAGGCGAACAGCACGCCCGCGTCGGTCGTGCGCGGCTGCCTGTTCGACCTCAGCCCCACGTGCCACGAACTCGTGTACCCCGCGGGCTTCGCCTCGGTGCTGAAACCCGTGGCGGGCGCCTTCCCGGGTCCCGTGTTCATCGTCGTGCGGAACGTAACGACGGGCCAGTTTGCCGTAACGATCCAGAACTTCTTCCCGGCGAACTGACGGGGCAGGGCGGGGCAGCGGTTCCTCACAGGGTCGCGACGCGCCCTCGTAGCAACGACCCACCTTCCGCTTTGCGATCCACCGTCGCGAGCAGCTCACGCACGAGAGCGCTCGGGACTGCGAAGCCGATGCCCTGACCCACGGTCACCGCCGATGAAGCGATCGCGATCACCTCGCCGGCGAGGTTGCACAGCGGCCCCCCCGAGTTCCCGGGATTGATCGCCGCATCGGTTTGGAACACGTCAGCACCGGGGCCGGTCTTGCCGAGCGAGCGCCCCGTCGCGCCGATCACTCCGACACTCACGGTGATACCAAGGCCGAACGGATTGCCGATCGCCACGACCCACTCGCCCACCTGCACGGCCGCCGAGTCGCCAAGGGGCAGGGCGGACAACGGCGTCTCCGGTTCGATGGCGAGCAGCGCCAGGTCGGCGTCCTCGTGCACCGCCGCGACGCGCGCCGACCACGACCGTCCGCCAACCGACTTCACGACCAGCGGACCCGCCGCCTCTGCAATGTGCTTGTTGGTCACCACCTGTCCATCAGCCCGCACGACCACGCCGCTGCCAAGGCTGCCGCTCGGCCCCTCGATCGTGACAACTGCCGGACGGATCGCAGCCACGAGCGGCACCAGCGACGGCTGCATCGGTACCGACTCCGCCTGCGCCACTGGACCGACACCGAGGAGCAGTCCCATCAGGAGGGCGCCGCAGGATGAGACCTCGACCCGCAGGCGCATCATCGGCCGACGCCGTGCTGGCGAGAGAGAGCAAGGAGCGGGGGCAGGAACAACGCGAGGAACCCGACGTTCAAAACGACATTTCCGGGAAGACCGGCAAGAAGCGACCCCGTGCAGTCGACGACGAACCACACACCGACTGAAATCATGAGCGGGCGAACGAGTTCCACGTCGCCACGCGCGATGGGACCTGCGAGCACGAAATACATGAGCGTCGCCCAGCCCACCATGACGCCGCCAAGCACAGCGTTCAAAGCCGGGGTGTCTCCCTGAAACCCGGCCGGGTCGCCATCGAGCGGCCACTTCAGGATGTCGAAGAGCAGGCGCCAGGGCTCGCTTGCTGCCGCAGTGCTACCGCCTGCAGCCACGAGACCAACTACGAACGTGAGTGCGCAGGCGGTCTTGGCCCACGCGATACTCGTTTCTCTCGTCATCGTCACCAACTCCTTTGTCTTCCCTTGGCTCGAGTCCACTACCAGGTTGAGGATGTCCTCGGCGACCCCGAGCCGTTGCCGAGGAGGCGGCTCAAGGGTCCGTCCGCGGAGGCCGATACACAGACTGGAGGAGTCTCTCGATCCAGTATCCTCATCCAAAGCATCGGCCGTGGTTCTTGCTGGGGATTCTCGGTACGTTCGCCGCCTTCGGCACGGCCGCGTGGCTCGTGGGCGTCCATCTCACCCACGGGCTGCCAAGGATGAGCGGGCCCGAGATCGTGGAGTTCCTTTGCTGGGAGGTTGCGCTCCTGGGAGTGACGGTACTCTGTGCGGTGCTCTTCGTCGCCCTCGCATGCGGCCCCCCAACACAGGCGCGCCGGAAGGCGGTCAGCGAAGAACTCCCGCTGTTCTTCGCGATGTTGTGCGGCACCGCTTTCGCGAGTGCGTGCGAGATCCGGTTCGTGCGGGCGCTCAGCGAGGGGACGACCGACTCGATCGTGGGCGTGCTGATCGTGATGGCGATGTTCGGCGTCGTCTGGCTCCTCTGCGCGAGCGCCTGCCTGGCCGCCGCGCGAACGTTGATCGTCCGCGGGCGCTCACGCCTCGAACTACTGCAGAATCCACTCGCCTCCGCAGAACCTCTCACCGCCGTGCTCGAGATCCCGTATTCGCCTGGCGATGCACCGACCGTGACCGCCGAACTCAGGTGTGACTGCGGCACAGCCGACGCGGAGTTCTCGCGCGAGTGGACCGTCTGGTCGGACTCGCGTCGGATCGACGCCTGGGAGCCAGTTGGCCAGCGTCGCAGCCGAGCCACGATCGAATTCGCGCTTCCCGAAAGTGTGCGCGTCAGTGGCGGGTGTGGTGGCCCGAACTTCAACTGGGTACTGCACGCAAAGTCGGAAACCGCAGCGGCGCCATTCTCTGCGGTGTTCCTGGTACCGGTCGAGTTCGCGTAGCCGGAGCGACAGCGCGTCAGAACGAAGTCGCCAGCCCGCGCAGCAGGGCCCCTTTCCTTTGACTGAGTCGTGGCGCCACCAACGTCCACGGTCTCACCGGACGACCCCCAGCATCCACAAAGGCCAGCATTTCAGGCTCCAGGCCAATGTCCGATAAGCGGGATTATGTTAACCTACGGATCTGGATCCTCCGCTAGCTGCGGCAATGCCCCTACCGCTCTTCCGGATGACCGGATTCGCCTGCACCGGCCGTCTCGGAAACCTCTCGGTTAGGGCCTGCTCTGCGCCATGCGTCCGGCGATCAACGGTAGGTCGAGATACGTCCGGATACCCGCCGCGGCCTGACAGACGTACGGCACGGAGCTCACACAATGCATCGCGGTGGCGACCATGCCGGGATTCCGCTTCACCGCCTCGTCGATGGTCATCGAACGATCGGGATGAATCCCGTCGATCCGCATGCGCACTGGCGGATCGCCGGTGATCTCGAGCTCGTAGCAGCCGCCCTCGGGACCGAGCGTCCAGGGCTGGTCGAGATCCTCGTCTCCCATCAGCCAGTTCACCCGCGCCGTGATCACGGGCTCTCCCTGCACGGCGCCCTGCCAGGTAAAGCGTTGGCCCGCGACGTGGCCGGGCGCAATCGTTCCGATCGGGGATTCAATGGGAGCGGTAGCCGCGGACACTTCGTGCGTAACGATCTTCTCGGGATCGAGGGTGACCGCGAGCGCGTCGGCGATCATGTCGATCGACTGGCCGAAACCGATGCTCAGAAAGTGCACCATAGGGCTGGTCCTGGCCTCCTCCGGTGTACGACCGAACAACATGATGTCACGGATGACGTCGACGGCTCCGTAGGTGCGGATGTCCGAATACTCCTCGGAGCGCACGTGCGTGATAGCGCGCGAGTAGGCCGACATCATGAGCGGGATCTGCTCGGTCATGCCGCCCGGGTGGATGCCGGTGCCGTGCAGAGTGCTGTCCCCTGCCCTGCACGCTTCCTCGAGGCGAGCGACGTCGAGATGGGCCGGATAGAACCAGTTGAGTGGCGTAACGACATTGATCCCCGCGGCAAGGAGACGCACGACTTCATCCTCGGTGGCCATGAGAGGCGCGTACAGGACGCAGTCGGGTCGAAGCGCGAGCACCGCCTCGATATCGCCTGTGGTCTTGATACCGATCGGTCCGATCCCGCTGATCTCGCCCGCATCCTTCCCGACCTTGGCGGCGCTACTGACCCAGACACCAGCCAGCTCGAGTTCGGGATGTGAGACGATCCCCTCGATTGCCGCACGGCCAAGATTGCCGGTTGCCCACTGCACGACGCGATAGCCCATGAACCCTCCGTGTTCGCTCGACTACTACCGCCCGCGGGGCCGCGAAACGGGGCGGGACGGATCCCCCGGCGCGGACGATGGCTTCTCATCGGCACCGGCATCGAAACGACGCGCGATCTGATCCCGGAGCGCCACCAGCGCCTCGGCTGCCGTCTCGTCATCTGGATTCGCATGCACCGCGCGCTGGTAGTACGCGAGGGCGCTCGCCTCGCGTCCCTCCTGCAGGGCGATGGCGCCCAATGCACGGAGGGCCTCCCCGTCTTCGCGCAGGATCTCGTTGGCCCGGACGAAGTACGTCGTCGCTTCGCCATACTCTGCCTGCTCGTAGCTGGCACGCCCGAGTCCCTTCAACGCCGCACCATTCAACTGGAAGATCTTGAGTGCCTCACGGAGTTGATCGACGGCCGCGTGGGGCCGTCGGCTGGCCGTCAACTCCCGGGCCAGGCGGACCAGATTGTCGCTTTCGGTCTGGAAGTCCGGCAACTCGACCCGCACGCGGAGCCGCGGGCCTTCGACCTCCGCCGCCTTCACGGCGACCTTCGGGCCGAGGTACTCGCGCAGCCGCCGGTAGGTCTCCTGCTCGTCCCCGGGGTCGAGGAACACATGACCGAGGGCATCGTGCTTGTGATCGTCGAGGTGGAGGAGGAGATCGAGGACCTTCTTCATGCTCAGACTCGCTCGTAGGGGTCGAACAATTTTTTGTACTCGTCGAGGGCAAAACGATCGGTCATGCCGGCAATGTAGTCGGCGATGACACGCGCCGTCGGCTCGCCGGTGGCGATGCGGGCGTGCACGTGCGGCGGCAACTGCTGCGACTCGGCCATGTAGGTCTCGAAGAGATCGGTCATGATCTTCCGCGCCTTCATGGCCATCCGGGTGACGCGGTAGTGGCGATACAAGCGATCGAACAGGACGCGCTTGAGCGCGCGATTCTGCTTCGCGACCTCGTCGCTGAAGCCCGCCAGCCGGATGGGACACGCGCGGACGTCCGCGAGGCTGCGCACGCCATACTCGTCGATCCGCCGGTGCACCGTCGCGATCATGTCGGTGGCGAGGCGATCGATCATGCGTCGCACCGCCTGGTACCACTGCACGCTGAGGGGCGCGTCGCCGTGCTCGCGCCGGACCGCCTCGCGCGCCTCGGCCCACAACTGCACCTCGGCCAGCTCTTCCTCGTCCAGCATGGCCGACTTCAGACCGTCGTCGACATCGTGCGCGTTGTAGGCGATCTCATCGGCGTAATCGACGAGCTGCGCCTCCAGTACAGGACGAATGTCTGGCTCGAACTGCTGGACCAGCGGTCGGTCGTATTCCGAAGAATGCTTCACGATCCCCTCGCGTACCTCCCACGAGAGGTTGAGTCCGGGGAAAGCCGGGTAGCGCTCTTCGAGCAGGTCGACGATCCGCAAGCTCTGGGCATTGTGCTCGAACCCACCATGCGGCTTCATCAAGCCATTCAGCACGCGCTCACCGGCGTGCCCGAACGGCGTATGGCCGAGGTCGTGGGAGAGCGCGATCGTCTCGCCGAGATCTTCGTTCAACCCGAGCGCCCGACAGAGGGTGCGGGTGACCTGCGCGGCCTCGATCGAGTGCGTCAGGCGGGTGCGATAGTAGTCGCCCTCGTGGTTCACGAAGACCTGCGTCTTGTACTCGAGACGACGAAAAGCCGAGCTGTGAATGATCCTGTCCCGGTCGCGCTGAAACGGAAGCCGGAAGGCATGTTCCGCCTCGGGATGGACCCGTCCACGCGTATCGGTACTGCGCGTAGCGTACGGCGCGAGCGTGGCGGCCTCGCGACGCACGAGCTCGTCGCGAAGATGGGTGTCGGGCACATCCCCTTCTACACCGCCCATTCCCAACGGAGCAATGAACGGACCAGACGCAGAAACGCCGCGCCCTCCAGGTCGGAGGCCACGGCGTCTCGAAGGTAAAGGCTACGATAGCGGGGCCGGATACCCGCAACGCGCAGCCCGGGGGGGTGGTCGAAATCAGATCATGAACTCAGGTCGTGGGTGGGGTCAGCAGCGTAGCAATCGCCGGGACGCGGATCGTGCGCTGGAAGCGGAGCGTCTTGACATCTGCGTCGTCCGAGCCATCGCCGTCCGCGTCGACGCTGCAGAGACGGGAGGCGTGCACCCCGATTGCGGTCGTGTAGACACGGATTCTGACCCGCTCACCGAGATCGAGATTGGTGATCCCGGCGAATGTCGCGAGGTAATGAAGGGTGACCCTACCCTCGGGAAGGTTCTTCACGTCGGCAAAGGTCAGTTCCTGGCGCGCAGAGTTGGTCAGGACCAGTCGCCCACTCATTGGTAGCTGTGCGAAGCTGCCCTCGCAGGTATGGACCATCGGATCGCCCATCTCGTTCAGCACCTGCCGGGCGATCGGCGTGTAGCGACGATCGATCTTCTTCTGGAGCTCGACGACGATGCTCCCGAGCGTTGGCGCAGCCCGGCGATTGCTCAGCTGAAGCCGCCCCGTCGCAACGAAAATGGGAATTTGAGTCCCCTGCTGCTTGGGATCGTCGGGGCATGGCCCGCACTCGAAGGTTTCAATGTTCACGCTGCTGCCCAATGAAGAACAGGCGTGGCCGAGCTCGGCGATACCGAGGGTGGCAACGATGGCGATCAAGGCAAGAATCAGGCGACGCATGGGGCCTCCTTACAGCTTATCCGGTTCCCGTTTTGGTTCCCGTGTGACGGTCCGGAACAACAAGAAGGGTGCCATGGACCGATGGCCCCGCGGTGAGGCAGGAAGCCTCGTGTTTTCAGGAGGTTGGGGGTCGTTCGCATTGGTCCTTCACACACCGAAATCCAGGCCCGCGAGCAGCACAATCGCACGAGTCATGCGCGCGTGCATGCATGGATGCGGGCCGCTTCGGCTCATCCAAGGTCATAGCTTACCTCAGTTGCTTCGACATGAACAAGGCCATACGTCGCGCGAACTTCCGCGCCAGATGGCACAGCATCTGCCATGGGGGGACCCCCCTGTTCAGCCCTTCGCGACCTCGTCGACCAACGAGCCGATCTCCAACTCACGCTCGCGGGTCTGCCCCCCAAGCGCGAGGAAGCGCCGCATGCGATCCCGGGCCTCCGGAGTGGCCACCGCGCGATTGAAGAAATGTGCCTCCTCGAGCAGGCCCGCGAACGTCGGCAGCTCGGCAGCATTGACAGAGGCCTTGGCGAACCCGAGGGCCTCGGCCGGAAACGAGGCAATGCGGCGGGCCAGCCTGTCGACGAAGGGCGCGAGCTCATCGGGCGGAAGCGCCCGATTCAAATACCCGTAGCGCTCGGCAAGATCTGCCGGGAAATCCTCGCAGCCCAGGATCACCTCGAGGGCCCTGCCCCGCCCGATCAGTCGCGGCAGGCGCTGGGTTCCACTCCCACCCGGAATGATCCCCAGCGCGACCTCCGGTTGCGACAGCACCGCCCGCCCCAATGCGCCAAAGCGCATGTCCAGGGACAGCACGAACTCGCTGCCACCACCACGAGCCCTGCCCTCGATCTGGGCGATACTGATCGTCGACATCGTCCGGAAACGATCCACGATCGCATGAAAGAAACCCAGAGTCTCGGCCTTCGGCGGCACCGTCTCGGGAAGCTGCTGGATCAGCCCGACGTCGGCGTGAGCGATGAAGAAGTCGGGATTCGCACTGTCGAACACGACGACGCGCACGTCGGGATCCGACGCCACCTCCTCACCGAACCGTGCCATGTCTCCGAGCAATGCGAGATCGAAGAGGTTGATGGGCGGATGGTCGATGGTGGCGCGGGCAATGCCGCCTTCCACCGCGATACGGAGACACGTGTAGTCTTGATAGCGCACACACGGCCTTTAGCATGACCCGGGCTGGATGTGGCCGTTGCGCGCCCGGAACGATTGCGGCACACTCGGGAGGTTCACGCCGGTAGGGGCCGTGTGGGGCAGGTTGGGCACCCGTGAAGACGCGCACCAAGACCCATACCCGAAAGGACCCGGACGAGACGACGGTGGGGCAGTCCGCCGACAACTCTGCCGAAGACCGGGCGGAGAAATCCGCCGAAGACCGGCCGGTCATCGTCGTCAGCAACCGTCTCCCCGTGACGGTGCACCGCGGCCCCAAGGGACTCGAGGCGCGACGCTCGCCCGGTGGCCTCGTCTCTGCCCTCGAGCCGGTCCTCAAACGACGCGGCGGCACCTGGATCGGGTGGCCCGGCACCGAACTGCGTCAGGACGAAACCTTGTGGACGGCCGACGGCCCCTACGACATCCGACCGGTCCGACTGACCGAAAAGGAGATCGCGGGCTACTACCACGGCTTCTCCAACCGGACCCTCTGGCCGCTGTTCCACTCCCTGCCCGGGCAGGCACGCTACGATCGCAAGGAATGGCAGTCGTTCCAGCGCGCGAACGAACGCTTCGCCGACACCACCGCCGAGGTTGCCGGCGAGGCCGACCTCGTCTGGATCCACGACTACCACCTGATGCTCACGCCGCAGCTGCTGGCCGAGCGCAAGCAGGACACACGGGTCGCGTTCTTCCTGCACATCCCCTTTCCGCCCTACGATCTCTTTCGGTTGCTGCCGTGGGATCGCGAGCTGCTCCGGGGCGTCCTGGCGAGCGATCTCATCGGCTTTCACGTCGCCGGCTACGCCAGGAACTTCCTGGATTGCGTCGAGCGGGTGCTCGGCGCTCGTGTCGACCACGATGCCATGCTCGTCGAGCACGGCGATCGCACCGTGCAGGTGGGCACATTTCCGATCGGCATCGACTTCGAGTACTTCGAACGCGCGGCGCGCTCGGCCGCACCCTCGGCGGATCCGACCGAGCGAATCGTGCTCGGCGTTGATCGCCTGGACTACACGAAAGGGATCCCCGAGCGGATTCACGCCTTCGAGCGCCTGCTCGAGCTCTACCCCGAGCACCGCGAGAAGGTCGTCTTTCTCCAGATCGCCGTACCGAGCCGGTTCCAGGTCGCCGAGTACCGCCAACTGAAACGCGAGATCGACGGGCTCGTCGGTCGCGTGAACGGGCGTTTCGCCACCTCGCAGTGGTCACCCATCCGCTACCTCTACCGAAGCCTGTCGCAGGATCGACTCGCGGGTCTGTATCGCGACGCCGACGTTGCGCTGGTCACGCCACTGCGTGACGGGATGAATCTGGTGGCCAAGGAGTTCGTCGCCAGTCAGGCGGATGAACCTGGCGTCCTCGTCCTGTCTCGCCTCGCCGGTGTGGCCGAGACCATGTACGAGGCGCTGCAGGTCAATCCCCACAATCTCGACGGCACGGCGGAGGCCATCCATCGCGCGCTCACGATGAACGAGGCGGAGCGCGCCTCGCGGCTCACCGCCCTCCGTCGCCGCGAGCGGAAGAACGATCTCGACGCCTGGGTCGACGGCTTTCTGTCCGCAGCCCTCTCCGCCCATGTCGGACTCCGTCCGCCGACGGATGCCGACTTCGACGCGTGGCTCGGCCGCTTCGTCACCGACCACCCGGTGGCGTTGTTCCTAGATTACGATGGCACGCTGACTCCGCTGGTCGATCATCCGTCGAAGGCCATCCTTACACCCACGATGCGGGAGGTCGTGCACCAACTCGTGGCGCGTCCGGACACCGATGTCGCCATCGTCAGCGGGCGCGGACTCGACGACGTCTCCGCGCTGGTAGGGGACGACGCCATCATCTACGCAGGCAATCACGGGCTCGAACTCATGGGACCCGATCTGCCGCGCTTCCGGCATCAGGACCTGGATCACTACAAGACGCGCACGGTCGCCCTCGCAGAAGAACTCGCCGACCTCGCCGTGTCAGGCGCCTGGACGGAGCAAAAGGGTGCCACGCTCACGTTCCACTATCGCGCCGTCGATGGCTCGAAGCAGGGACACCTGGCGGAACAAGCGCACGCGGTCATCACCGAAGCTGGATTCCAAGCCCGGAACGCCCACAAGGCGGTCGAAGCACGTCCCCCCATCGGATGGGACAAGGGACAGGCCGTTCTGCACATCGTGCGTGCGCTCTACGGTCCGGCCTGGTCGGAGTCGGTCCGTGTGATCTACATCGGCGACGATCAGACCGACGAGGACGCCTTCCGGGTCCTGGCCGGCCTCGGCATCACGTTTCGCGTCGGCAGCGCCGAAGCTCCGACGCACGCCCGCCGTCGGCTCCCGAACGTAGACGTCGTCGAAGCTCTCCTCGCCTGGCTGGCGAAACGCCCGGCCGTCAGCAACGCCACCGGCGGCAAGTAATCCACGAGCCGGACCTACAGCGGGAACGGCGAGTCGCCGAACAACCAGGCGTGCACTCCGAGGACGCCCGCGTAGACGGCGAACGCGAGCACGATCCGCCACGTCCCGATCTCGCTCAGATGCAGTTGATTGCGCCCGGCCAGGATGGCGCCGAACGGCACGTTCGACGTGACCGCCGCAAAGCGATCCCACTTGTCGCCGAAGCGCGCGCGCCGTTTGGCATCGATGGAGCGCGGACCGACGAGCGCCAGTACGAGCAGTGCCCCGAACAACACCAGAGACGCCGCATCGCCGTTCAGGACCAGGTGCGTAGCGGCCCACGTCACGACACCCCACAAGAATGGATGCCGACTGATGCGTAGGATACCGGTTGCAGGCTCGTCAGCGTCGAGCTGTGTCTCGCCCCCCGCGGCCGTGGGGCTCGGCGTCGTCAGCCCGATGACGGCCAGCAGGGCCGCCACGACCATCAGCGCCAGCGCCACGGGTCGGAACCCGTCCATCGGGCCCCACACCTCGATCGTGGGCGCCGCACCGTAGGCCATACACAGCCAGGTGATCCCGCCGAGAGACAGCAGCGAGAACACCCCCTGAAACCCGCCTTCACCGAGGCGAGCCGCGAGCACCCTCCGCAGGCTCGTCCCAGCGATGAGAACGTGAATCCCGACGAAGAACACCGCCGCGCATCCCAGGGAGACCATACCTGGAGTATTCCAGGACCTCTGAGTGAACGCCACCACGCCGACCCCGCGGCTCTGTGATGGCCGTGCCGCCACCCGAACGCGCGTTGCGCATACGCATCACGCTCGTGGCGAGGGTGCCACGGCCTGCGGCGTCGGCCGCCGCAATTTCGCGACTCTATGAGGGATTGCCGCCGGCACGAAAGTTGGAGTACCTGAGACCATGTCCACATCACTTTCGCTCGGCGAGACCAAAGAGGTTAGGCTTCCACAAGGCACGCTGCGGTACCGTGAACGCGGCAGCGGGCGTGCGATCGTCTTCATCCACGGCCTGCTCGTGAACGGCGATCTCTGGCGCAAGGTGGTGCCCGCGCTCGCCGCCAACCACCGATGCATCGTCCCGGACCTGCCGCTCGGTTCACACGAGCTGGCGCTCGACCCGAACGCCGATCTCACCGTTCCGGGGCTGGCGCGGTTGATCGCCGATTTCCTCGAAGCGCTCGACCTCGAGGACGTTGTGCTCGTGGCCAACGATACCGGGGGTGCGTTGTCGCAGATCACCGTGACGGAGTATCCCGAACGGGTCGGGGCACTCGTGCTCACCTCCTGCGACGCGTTCGACAACTTTCTCCCAGCGCTGTTCGCTCCACTGCTGGCACTCGCCCGTTTTCCGAGTGTGCTGGGATTGATCGGGCGCGCTCTCAAGTTTCGGCCGTTGCGGCGCCTCCCGCTCGCCTTCGGCTGGTTGGCCAAGCGACCGATCGACGACACGGTCGCGGACGCGTATCTGCGGCCGATCGTCGACGACCTCGGCGTCCGGCGCGACTGCGCGAAGGTCATGCGGAGCATCCACCCGAAGTACACCCTGCGCGCCGCGGAGAAGCTCGGCACCTTCGAGGCCCCGGTGCTGCTTGCCTGGGCCCGGGAGGATCGCTTCTTTCCCGTCACCGATGCTGAACGCCTGGCGGGACTGTTTCCGAATGCCACGCTCGAGCTCATCGACGACTGCTACACGTTCGTGTCCGAGGATCAGCCCGAACGACTGGTCGAGGTCATGCGTCCGTTTCTCGACCGCCTGCGGCCGGCGAACGCCGCGCCACGTGCCGCCGGGTAGCAGACACGAGCGGATCGCAGACACGAGCGGGTAACCGCCCAGAGCGCCCCACGTTGACACCCCGTGGGCGATCGTGGTCTCCTTTGAGGGTCCGTTCTTTCGAAGGAGACTCTCCCCATGACATCCTCGATGCCGCGAGGCCCGCGTTGGCACCTGCCGTTCCTCGTTCTCACTGCCGTGCTGCTGGGACAACCCGCCCCGGCGTCCGCAGACCCCTGCATCATGGATCCCATGGAGACGCTGATCGGCCCCGTGCAGATCACGGGTCGGCGCTACGTCGACGGCGAGGAGAGCAAGGTCAAGTGCAAGAACAACGAGGGGCACACCCTCGACGCTTCCACCTGCGGGCTCAAGACGTTCCAACTCGTGGACACCCCCGACTGCTCGATCTTTGCCGACGCACCTGCCGGTGTCCTCGCATTCACAGGACACGAGAATCGCCAGGAGAAAAAGACGATCGTCAAACCGCGCTACGTGTTCGGCGGGAGCGAGTCGGGCGGTCAGGTGAGCGGCGTGGCCGACGGCGTCATGAAGGGGCGCGGCGAGACACCGCGCGACGAGTTCTCGAAGGATAAGGGCTCCCTCACCTTCTCGTGGGTGAACGGCTTCGGTGAGCAGGTCATCTTTGTCGGCCGCTACAAGGCCAAGTACCCCCAACCGTAACGTTCCGTGCAATTCGGGCGACGAGGTGGCACCCTCGGTCGCGAACATGGGAGTCGATGCAACCCGAACACCCGGGCGCCGTACTTCGGGGCGACGAGCCGGGGCCTTCCTGATCCTGCTCTCGGTCGCCTACCCGTTCGTGCTCCCGCGGCTGAGCAGTCACCCGATGCCCCGCCTGCTGCCCGCCGTGATCGGTCTCTACCTGTGCGGCGTCTTCGCCTGGACCCTGCATCGAGGTCCGCCCATGTTCGAGCGCTTCGCCCGCATGGTCGATCACGATCTCCCCGACTTCACCCTGCCCTATTGCCGTCGGATGACGATGGTCTGGTCTGCGTTCTTTCTCGGGAACGCCGCAACCGCGGTCGCGCTGGCCACACTCGGCCCACCCGGATGGTGGTCGGCCTATACCGGAGTGCTCGCGTATGTCCTCGTCGGATTGCTGATGGTCGGCGAGCTCTGCGTCCGCAAGTGGTGGTTTCGCCAATTCGGAAGCGGCCCCCTCGATCGCGCGTTCGCACGCCTCTTTCCACCCGAGCAGACCGCCAACGGCCGGCGCTCGCTGGCTTTCGATGCGGAGCGTCACAGGGGTGTGACCCGCGCCGAGAACTCTTCTAGACTCGGATCCGGCCATGGCAGGTATTCGCAATCCTCGTGAGCCCGCGCAGCCCCTGAGCGCGGACGACGAACGCGCGGCATCCGTCGTCCCGGTACTCGCCCGTCTCGACCTCCACGAGCGTGCGGATGCACTCCGGGCCGCACACGTGGAGACCTATCCGGCCGGCGCGCTGGTCGTCCGCGAGGGAGACGCCGCGGACGCGTTCTACGTCGTGCTTTCGGGACGTCTACAGGTCGCCGCCGAACGGGAGACGGACACACCACTCCCACTGGCCGAGCTCGGCCCCGGCACATGGTTCGGCGAACAGGCCCTCCTCGCCCCTGGCGGACGCCGGAGCGCCAGCGTACGTGCGCTCGAGCCGCTCCGCTGCGCCGTCATTCCCCGCGCGGCGTTCACCGCACACATCGCCCCCGCCAACCGGACACGGTTCGACGAGGCCGCGGTCGAGAATCTCCGCAGCCGTCAGCTGCGCTCCCTCGACGCCCTTCGCGACCTCGACCCGAAACGACAGCTCCACGGCGGAGTCACCCGGGTCTCGATCCAGCCGGGCGATGTCGTCTTCGCGCGCGGCGACGAGGCCGACGCAGTCTACTTCGTCCTCGACGGCATCGCGGTCGCCGTCCGCGACGAGTCGGGAGGCACCTGCGCCCTGGCGCGCCTCGGCCCCGGTCAGTGCTTCGGAGAACTCGGAGTCCTCGAGAGCCGCACGCGACAGGCATCGGTCATGGCCGAGACCGTACTCGAGGTATTGCGCGTCGAAGCCGCCCTCTTCCGCGAGCTGTTCGCAGCTCACCCCCCGCTCCGCGATTTTCTCGGAACCCTGCAGCGGGTCTACGCACTGGCGGATGGCCGGCGTTTGTCGGTCTACAGCGGCAACGTCGATGGACGTCCGAGCGTCAGCACCGTCTGCGGCGATCCGGCTGGCGATTGCGTCGTCTCCACCAAGATCCTCGGTGAGGACGTCATCGTCCTGTCCCGTGGAGGTGCCGCGCCGGCGGACACCGTCACGAGCATCTTCCGCTTCCCAGATCGCCCGGCCGTACGGGAGCTCCGGCTGGCGCCACTCGAACGGAGTCCCCAGGGCACCGTGCGGCGGGCCAAGCTCGTTGGTGTCGTCGTCCGCGGGATCGGCCCCGACGTCGGACCGCTCTACACACGCGTGCTCAGCGGGACCGAACTCGGCGCGACGGAGCTGAAGCGTTTCGCGCAAACCGGCTATCTCGGCGGCGCGGCCGAAGTGCGTGATCCGACGCGGGTCTGCCACTGCCTCGGCCTGACACGCACAGATGTTCTCACGGCAGCCGGCGAGCATGGCGCGACGCTCGGTGCGGTTGGAACGGCCACCGGCGTCGGAATGGTCTGCGGTGCCTGCCAACCGGTCGTCGAGGATCTCCTCCGCACGACTGCGGACAGCCCAACCACACCACGACCAACGGCATCCGCCGCCGCCGACACGGTCGCCCACGGAACCCCCATACCTGTCGCCCGGTGTCCGGAGATTACGTTCGATGCGGATGCCATCAGGGAGGTGTGCGGCGCGACCTTCTTCCAGCTGCTCGTGGCGGCGTCACTCTTCGCGTCGGCCGGGGAACGCTTCATGATCCGCCACGTGGGTCGGGCCGCCGCAGCAATCGAGGATCCGGCCCTGACACCGCACATCGAAGCGTTTCTCGCCCAGGAGTCGAATCACGTCACGGTGCATGCGCCCCTCAATGCACTCGTCGTCGACGAGATCTTCCCCGGGAGTTCCGGACTTCAGCGCCTGCATACCGGACTGCCACAGTATCTCGACCGGCTGCCGGAGGGTATCGCCCTCGCCTTCTGTGCCGCCATCGAACATGCCGCCGACTGCTTCTTCTCGGTCTTCTTCGAGCGCTACTTCGGCACGGGCTCCGACGCAGGCCACGTCGGCACTGACCCAGCACTCTACGACGCGACCGCGCGCTCCGGCCTGGCCGATCTGTTCGTGTGGCACGGGGCCGAGGAACTCGCACACCGGCATGTGGCGTTCGATGTCATGCAGGCACGCGGCACCCGTTACGCTGAACGCGTGATCGGGTTTGCGTTGCTCGTCACGCACTCCACCGCACTCGGGATCCCCGCGGTCGTCGGCGTCCGCCGCCGATCCACGCGATGGAAGCGACGGGGTCGCTCGAAGGATCATTTTCGAGACCTCGCCCGGACGGTGGGACGAACGTTCGGCTTCCTTCGCCCGGGGTTCCACCCGCGCAAGGCCAAGTACCCCTTCACCGATGCGCTCGAGCGCGAGATGGGCCGGCATCCCCTCGACCCACGCGACGGAGGATCAACCACAACCTAGATCAGGCTGCGTCCGCGCGGTTCCCGGATGCAAACACCACAGCACACGCCACGCCGGTGCCATCCCTGGACTCACCCCGACGAGACGCACTAGGATATCCGACGTCATGCCCGCCGTATCGACAGCGCTTCCCGATCTCGACGGCCGCAAGGCGCGCTCGAGCCGCACCCAACGCGCGGTCGCCCGCGGCATGCTCGACTGCCTCGAAGCCGGCATCACGCAACCAACCGCCAAGCAGGTGGCCGAGCGCGCCGGCGTCTCGGTGCGTGCGGTGTTTCGACACTTCGACGACCTCGAAAACCTGTTCGCGAGTGTGGCCGAGCTTCAATACGAGCGCGTCATCGAGAGCCTGCACCCCGTACCCACGACCGGGCCACTGACCAAGCGCGTTGCAGCATTCGTCCGCGAGCACACGCGTCTGAACGAGCGCATTGCCCCGGTGCGCCGCGCCGCGGCCTTCTACGAGCGCTCGTCCCCCGCGATTGCCACTTGCCGCATGACGCTCGCCGACAGTGTCCGCGTCGATATTGCCCGGACCTTCGCGCACGAACTCAGCGCATTGGCTGGCACCGAGGCCGAGATCGTTCTCGAGGCCTTGGCCGCGGTCGTCAGTTGGAGCCAATGGGAAGAGCTTCGCGCCCATGCCGGCCTGCCGCGGACACGGGCGCGACGCGTCGTAGAACTCCAGGTGCGCGCCCTGCTTGGTGCAGGGCCCCATCAGCGAGCGCCCGAAATCCCTTGACACTCCAGCCGTCCTTTTGACACTATCACTGTCAATACCGGACGGGCGCCAGGCCGTCCGCGCTACCCGCCTTGCCCAGGAGGATGCGTCATGAGCGCTCTACGACTCGTCGGACTACTTGCTGCCCTGCTCCTCGTTCCGTCACCGCCGGTCGGCGCCGAACTTCCAACGCAGGACTGGGTGCGCACCGAAACGCGGACCGATTGCACGGCGTACGACGCCCTGCGCACGCCGTTCTTCGGCGAGACGCACATCCACACGGGCCTATCCGGTGATGCGGCCTTCGTACGCATACGAACCGACTCACGCGATGCCTACCTGTACGCCCTCGGCAACCAGATCGGCCTGCCACCATACGACCCGAACGATCTACCGACCCGCTTTGCGCAGATCCGTCGCGCGCTCGACTTCACCGCCGTGACCGAGCACGCGGAGTTTCTCGGCGAGATCCGAACATGCACGACGATGGGCCTCCCGGGCTACAACCATCAGAATTGCATCGATTCGCGCGCGGCCCTCGCGCTCCCGCTCGGCACTCCGGACGACCCGATTCCCGCCATCTTCGTCGCCTTCCAGTTGAGCACCGCCACCCCGACGCCGATGCGTCTTCCCTTCTGCGGTGTGGGTGGCACGGACTGCCTCACCCAGGCGGGGGTCGTGTGGCAGGAGATCCAGGACGCCGCCGAGGAATTCTACGACCGCACCGCGTCCTGCGATTTCACGACCTTCGTCGGCTACGAATGGACGAACAACCTCAGCCTCTTCAACCTGCACCGAAACATCATCTTCCGGAACGCCGAGGTGCCCGCCCTCCCAACCAGCTACTACGAAGAGCCCCTGATCGAGGGTCTGTTTACCGATCTCGAAACGGATTGTCTGGGTGTCGGCAACTGCGACTTCGTGTCCATCCCTCACAATCCGAACGCCAGCGGCGGCTTGATGTTCAACCCGGCCAACGGCGATGGCAGCCCGCTCACCGAAGCCGACGCAGCGCGACGCGCCGCCCACGAACCGCTGGTCGAGATGTTCCAGCACAAAGGCAACTCCGAATGCCATCCGCTGAGCACCTCACCGAACGACGAGTTCTGCGGCTTCGAGCAACTGAACCGAGATACCTTGTTCTCGACGGCGACTCCTGGCCTGAGTCCCCCGGCCCTGAACTTCACCCGTGAAGCCCTGAAGGAGGGTCTCCGCCAGCACAATCTCCTGGGGGCCAACCCCTTCGAGTTCGGCATGATCGGCAGCACGGACGGCCATGGCTCCATGGCGGGCGGCACGGTCGAAGAAGATTTCGGGTCGACCGGCCATCTCGGCACCCGCGAGAGGAATGCCGAGAATATTCTGTCGCGGATCGGCCCAGGCGGTGTCGTCAACAATGGCGGTGGCCTGGCCGTCCTCTACGCCGAGGAGAACTCACGTGATGCCCTCTTCGCAGCGATGCGGCGCCGCGAAGCCTACGCCACCAGTGGAACGCGACCGATCGTCCGTTTCTTCGCCGGCCGACCACCCAAGGATCTCTGCGAACGTCCAGACTTCATCGAAGAGGGGTACACGACCGGCGTGCCGATGGGCGGCGAGATTGGACCCGTGCTCGCAAAGAAGAGCCCGCGCTTCGCCGTCCTCGCCATGAAGGACCCCGGTGGCAACGGCGAGCCGAGCACACCTTTGCAGCGTATTCAGATCGTCAAGGGTTGGGTGGACGAGGACGGCGAGACCCAGGAGGTCGTCTACGATGTCGCCGGCGACCCGGACAACGGCGCGAGCGTCGATCTCGACACGTGCGTTCCCAGCGGGAGCGGCGCCGACACCCTCTGCAAGGTCTGGAAGGACCCGAAGTTCAAGGTGGAGCAACGCGCCTTCTACTATGCCCGGGTTCTCGAGAACCCGGTCTGTCGTTGGTCGACGCGGCTGTGCAACGACGAGGGCATCGATTGCAACGGCGTCGTAGCGCCGGAGTTTGCCGACTGCTGTAGCGATCTCGTCGAGAAGAGCATCCAGGAGCGCGCGTGGACCTCGCCGATCTTCTACCACCCCGAACGCTTCGGCGTGAAAGGCGACATCAAGCTCAGCTCGAAGCCCAGCAAGGACAAGCTGAAGCTCCAGCTGACCATCGGCGACATCCCACCGGAGCTCGACGTCGAGACCAACGATTTCACCATCACAGTTACCGACGACGACGTGATCTATACGGGCACGCTTCCCGCGGGGTCCTTCGAGGTCAAATCTCCGGGCACGAGCTACAAGTACCGGGACACCACCGGCGCGATCGACGGCATCAAGCTGGCCCAGCTCAAAGTGAACACGAAGGGCGTCGCCAAGATCAAGTTCCAGACCGTCAACGGAAGCCTGCCAAACGCCGATGCCTCCACCCACCGGATCGACGTCCGCCTGACGGTCGGCGCCTACGACGAGACGGACAGCCGCTTCTGGGAGTTCAAGGGATCGAAGCTGAAATCCCAGAAGTGACCCTGTCGAGCGCACCGGGTTGCTGATGCGCGTCGCCAGCGTGCTTCGGCTCCCCGCGCTGCACTTCATTCTGATCGGCGCGACGCTCTTCGCCCTCGCACCGCATCCGTCGACGACTGCGGCGCGCGTAGCCCCGGTACGCGCGCCAATCGTCATTCCGGCGACGACCGTGGCCGAGCTCGTCGCGGACCATCAGCGCGCGTTCGGTGCGCCCCCCACCAGCGCGGAGATCTCAACCTTGATCGAGAACGAGGCCGATCGCGAGATCCTCTATCGCGAAGCGCTGATGCTCGGCCTCGATCGCGCTGATCCTGCGGTGGAGCGGCGCGTCGTCGAAAAGGTGCGCTTTCTCTATGGCGACGACGCGGGCACCAACACTGAGGCCTTTCGGCAAGGCGTCGAACTCGGGTTGCACAGGAACGACATCGTCGTTCGCCGCACGCTCGTCACCAAGATGGAACTCCTCGCCAAACGCGCGAGTCGCTCCCTGGCACCGACCGGTCCGGCCCTCGAACGCGCCCTCGAGTCGCATCTGGAGGAGCACGCCGAGCGCTACGCGCGTCCCGCCGAGGTCAGCCTCCGGCATGTCCTCTTCAGCACCGACCGTCGCGGCCACGCCGCCGAGGCGGACGCCACCGCGTGGCGCCGCGAACTGGCGTCGGCCGCGCTCCGTACGCCCGACGCGACGGGAGGCGATCTCTTCGCCCTGGGCCATGCGTTCCAGAATCGCTCCTCCCGCGCACTGGCCAAGATCTTCGGCACCGCCTTCGCCGATGCCGTCATGACCCTGGATCCGGGGAGCTGGTCACCCCCGATCCCATCGTCCTACGGCACGCACCTGGTCTGGGTGACCACGCACACCCCCGCCCGCGTCCCAGAACTTGCGGAGATTCGGGCGCGCGTGCTGCGCGGCTATCTCGCCACACAGCACGAGGTCTACCTCGAGGAATTCATGGCAGCGCTCCGCGACATGTACGAGATCCGTACGGAGTCTCCCTCGCACACTCCCGAAGCCGATGCGTAGGCGCGATCGTTTCCTCGTAGGGTGCTTTCTGTTGTTTCTGTGCCTGGCGCAGGCTCCCGCGCTCGAGGCCCATCCGCTTTCGCCATCGCTCCTCGAAATCCGCGAGCAACCCGACGGCGTGCTCGCGATCAGATGGAAGACGCCGTCGATCCGATTGCCGGGTGTCGATCTGCGCCCGGTGCTGCCCCCGGACTGCCCGGCAACGGCGCCCGCCACGACCGAGGACGAGGCGGGGAGTGTCACCGCTCGCTGGCTCGTCGACTGCGAAACCGATGGTCTCGTCGGCCGCCAGGTCGGCGTCGATGGACTGACGACACGCGCGACCGACGTGCTCCTCCGGATCGAGCTCGCCGACGGACGATCCCTGCAGAGTGTGCTCCGCGCGCGTGAGCCAACCTTCACGATTCCCGAGCGCGAGCATCTGCTCGACGTTGCCAGACGCTTCATGACGCTCGGCGCGGATCACATCGCGACGGGATTCGATCACCTGCTGTTCGTCTTCGGTCTCCTGCTTCTCGTCGAAGGCGTGCGCTCGCTCGTTGCGACGGTCACCGCCTTTACCGTCGGCCACAGTATCACCCTGGCGCTCGCGGTCCTCGACGTCGCCCACGTTCCTGCCAGCCCGATCGAAGTCCTGATCGCTGCCAGCATTCTGTTGCTGGCGATCGAACTCGCACGCCCGCCGACGCCCACACTCATGCGACGCTTCCCGTGGCTGATGGCACTCGCGTTCGGCCTCCTGCACGGCCTCGGCTTCGCCGGCGCCCTCCGGGAGATCGGACTGCCGGCCGACGCGATCCCACTGGCGCTCGTGTCGTTCAATGTCGGTATCGAGCTGGCGCAGCTCGCGTTCGTCGTCGTCGTGGTCGTGCTCATGCGCCTGGTCGCGCCCGCAGTCCAGGTGCTTCCCCGTTGGACTGCCTCGCTCCCGGTCTACGCGATCGGCTCGCTCGCCGCGTTCTGGACCATCGAGCGTGTGGCGTCACTGATCGCGCCATAGGGAATCCCCCGGGCGCGTGTCCGGAACTCGTGTCCGGAGTTCGTCCCTACTCCGCCAGCGGATCCAACACGTCGACCACGGCGCGCGGTAACACCAGTTCGAGCCGCCGACTCACGTAGACCAACTCGACACCGAAGTCGGCGAGACGTGGCGCGGTCTCTGGGATCATTTCTGGCGGTACACCCGCATAGACCAACACCGCGGCAATGAACGGACTCGGCGTGGTGGCATCGAGCTGCCCGGGGACCAGAATTGTCACCCGGCGCGGACCGAGCGCCTCGTCGGTCGCTTCCAGGGGCACCAGCGTCCACGGCCCCTCTTCGCTCTCGCTCACCGCGGCCAGGAGACTATTCACGCTCATGAAACCTTCGGTCGTAAAGTCGAGCGAGGCTGCGCAGGCAACACCGAGCGTAGGCTCGTCGCAGAGCAACGGCGTGTCCGGGGCCTTGATGACGACCGAGGCGCCCTCGAACTCGGCCGTGTCCGTCTCGATGCCCGAGGCACAGAAGGTCTGCCGCTCGAATCCGACGCACGCGTCGTCATCGATGGCCCGCGCGATGGCCTGCGACACGCTCGACACGGCGTCGAAGCCGCTCGAGCCGCTCCCACCACAGCCAGCGATACCCCAGCAGGCAGCGATCAGCAGAGTCGCCGTGGCTAGTTTCGCGCGTATGGCTCGCATGTCGACGTTCATTACTCGATTCCCTCAGACCGGTGTGCCGACCAATAGAACGTTGAGAAACTCGGTGCCAGCGCCAGCGTCGTCGGCGAACTCCTCCGCCAGGCCGCGCGCAGCTTCCTCGAGTCGTACGTAGAATTCGGGGATCCGGTCCCGATCGATGTGCAGGTAGTGATTGCGAAGGAAGGTCGCGTCTGCGGTATCGGGCAGCGCGACCTTGTCGAGCAGGGCCTTCGAAAAGATTGCAGCGAATTCCATCGCCAACGCGCGGCGTTCTTCCGGTGTCGCCGCGACGTAGTGCCGCGCCACCCGGCGCACGCGCCCCTTCTCCTGCTCGACCAGATTCCGCTCACGCAAGATATCCACGACGCGGGTCACGTCGGAGCCGCGCGACTTGTCGCGCAGGGCGGCGGCGATCCGGGTCCGCCAGGTGCGCGCCGGTACCCAACTGCCATCGTCGGGAAGCGCGGCAACGGCCCGGCTCACCTGCACGGCGAGATCGGCGTCCTCGATACCTTCGACCGCCTTCGGATCGTGGAGCGCCCGGCGGAGCTCGCGTCCGAACGCATGCAGCATCCGATCGCGATACAGCACCGCCAGCAGCGGCGGGGCCGGCTCGTCACGAACGGCGGCGAGACGGCGGACCAGGGCCTCGTTCGGGAAACGCGTCCCCTTCTCGATGTACCCGAGCATGACGGGATCGACCGCGCCGTCCAGCACCTCCTTGGCGAAGCGCTTGATGGTGTATTCGCGGCCGCTGAGCACCCGGGTCTCGTAGAAGATCTCCTTGATACCCTTGAGTGCGGTGCCCCGACGTTTCATGACACGCCCAGCATAGACCAATCAATTTCCATTTGACAACCAAACAAGTCTTGTTTATTTCAACCAGAGCCGCTAGAAGGGGCTGTAGACGACGTTCTCGAAATCTCCGTCCCGCCGCCCGCGCACCCCTTGGAGTGGGGGGGCATTCGCGGGAGGGTCCGGCGCGGAGAGGGAGCACCGGCGCGACCGCAAGGGGCGCGCCGGTGCCCCGGACCATCAAGTAGGCGCAGCAGCAGCAAAGGAGTCGCAGGCAGGAGCGGATCAGAAACTTACTTGGAGCCCCTAGCAAAGCCCGGCGCTTGGACTGAAATCGAGCGCCCATCAAGGGCAGCTGGCGCCAAGGAGAGAGGCCCGGCGCCGTGCGCGCGGCGCCGGGCCGGATCCACTACTGGAGAGACAGATCCAACTCAAAGTGGTACTCCCCCGGACCCTCACCCGCAAGAGGGGTCCTTACTCTTCTGCGCCTTCCGGCCTCGCACCGCGACACGGCAGCTCGCATGACAACCGCGTCGTGATTTCGCTGCTTTCCCTTACGCGTCGCTGACTCGCCCCATCGGTTCCTCGACGACGGCACTCAGAGTATGGTTGCGCCCGCACGCACCCGTACGAGGAGGAGTTTCGTGGCCGACATCATTTTGCATCACTATGGGCTCTCGCCCTACGCAGAGAAGATCCGACGCATTCTTGGCTTCAAAGGGTTGGCGTGGAAGTCGGTGGAGATTCCCATCGTGGCGCCAAAGCCCGATCTGACAGCGCTGACCGGTGGCTATCGGAAGACACCGGTGCTGCAGATAGGCGCGGACATCTACTGCGACACGGATTGTATCGCCCGCGTGCTCGAAGAGCGTCAGCCCACGCCGACGCTGTACCCGACACGCGCGCGAGCCGCAGGCTTGATGTTCGCGGCCTGGCAGCAGGAACTGTTCATGCTCGCCGTGCTCATGGCAGGTGCCAGCGGTAGCATCTTCCCCGAGGGGTTCATCGAAGATCGTGCCACGATGTTCGACGACGGCTTCGACGTCGGCAAGATGCTGGAAGGCCTCCCCGCCAAGCGCGACCATCTCCGCGCCAAGCTCGCTCTGGTGGAAGAGCAACTCGCGCATGGCGGACCATTCCTGCTGGGCGACGAGGCCTGCCTCGGCGACTTCGCCCTCTTCCACCCCCTGTTCGCCCTCCGGAGCCTGCCACAGACCGCAACGCTCCTCGAGCCGCATGCCGCACTCAGCGCCTGGATGGACCGGATCGAGGCCTTCGGGCACGGAGAGTTCACCGATCTCAGCGGTGCGGACGCCGTCGCCATCGCCGCGGCGGCAACTCCCACGAGCCCGATCGGAGAGGACCCTGACGACCCCAACGAACGGAAGCCCGGCGATCGCATCTCCGTCGTCCACGAGACCTTCGGGCGCGATCCCGTCGAAGGAGAGCTGGTGTCGTCCTCGGCACATCACATTGCGCTCCGACGTCACGACCCACGCGCGGGTGAGGTCGTCGTGCACTTCCCGCGCGAGCACTATGTCGTGGCGGCCGTCGGGGAATGAACGCGTCGACACCGCCGGGAAAGAAGCGCTGGCAGAAGCGCCTGCGCCGCTGGATCAGTGGGCGATTCATCGCCCTGATGGTCTTCCTTCTACCGCGGCTCTACATGGCCTACATGCGCCTCGTCGAAGTGACGTCGAGCCATGACGACGACACGCTCACAAAGCTCATCGTCGGAGCCGTCGAACGCCATGATCGGGTGATCGCGCTGCTCTGGCACCAGGAGGTCTTCTCCGTCGCCTACAACTACCGGAAACTCTACGGACACACACTGGCGAGCGTCAGCGACTTCGGGAACATCATCACGGAGATGCTGCGGCGGTGCAATTTCGTCATTCTCCGGGGCGGTTCGGGTTCGAGCTCGCGCAAGCGCCGCGTCCTCCCCACTCTGATCGAGCACATGGAAACACAGCACCGCGTCATGTACGGGCTCACCGTCGATGGCTCACGCGGTCCGGTCCACAAACTCAAACCCGGCGGCCCAACGATTGGCCAAGCCTGTCGTGCGCCCCTCCTCTGCGTCCGCACGCGCTATCGCTGGGGCATCACGCTGCCAACGTGGGATCGCGCGCAGATCCCCCTCCCCTTCAATCGAAGGATCACCCTCGCGTCGGGTCCCTACTGGATCGCCCCCGACGCCACGGATGCCGAACTCGAAACCTTCCGACAGCACCTGGAGAGCGAACTACTCGAGCTGACCCATCGCGTCTACGACGTGCTCGGCACGCGCCGATCGCGTCGGTTCGGGTTTCCGGACGACTGGGAGCCCCGGTGGCCAGCGCACCAACTCGGCACGCCGCAGGGACCGCACGACCTCGATCTCGACCACGCACCGCCATGGGCACACCGGATACCCACTGGCGCGCAACACACGACCTCCGCCGCCGTCAGCGACGGCTGATCACGACAACCGGACGACAACGACTCAATCGAACGTCCACCAGAGCAGCGAGACCCACCCCGCGATGAGACATAACCCACCGAGTGGGGTGATCGGCCCGAGCCAGCGTTGCTCTGTCAGCACGAGCAAATAGATCGATCCCGAGAAGAGCACGATTCCAGCGGCAAACAGGCTCCCGCTCAGCCGCATCGATCGACCCGCCTCGGCCGCAAACAACGCCAGGGCCAGCAGCACCACGCTGTGCAACAAATGGTACTGCGTTGCCGTCGTCCACGCCGCAAGCTGATCGGCACTCACCCGATCTCGTAGGCCGTGTGCTCCAAACGCCCCGAGCACGACGGCGAGCGTCCCGGACACCGCCGCAACTGTCATCCACATGGCGAGCGACGATAGCCGACGACGAAGCGGGGGACAACGTGGCGTGACCGGCGAGGCGTCACGCCGCGAGGAACTGCCTACGCGCCGCGTCGCTGCAAACGCACCACCCGAATATTCCGTCCGGTCCTCGCCTCATACACGGTCATTTGCGGAATCGCTTGTCGAATCACGGACCAGACTTCCTGCTTCTCGACATCGGTCAGCACCGTCGCTTCGGCGGGAAAACGTGCGCCGCGCACCTGGACCTGCACCTGCGGATTCGCCTCGACGTTGTAGCGCCACGCGGGATGCTTCTCCTGCCCCATCGCACTCGCCACGACCAGATAGTCTCCGTCGTGTGGGACGTACGCGAGTTGCACCGAACGCGGCTGGCCCGATCGACGCCCGATCGCGGTCAGCGCAAGCATCGGCATCGTGGGCACCCCCATCGACGTGAGGCGGCCATTGGTCGCCCTGAAGATCGCCGGATCGAAGCGCGACGCGAAGTGCTTGACGACCCACGTCGCCACCGGCGTGGTCGAGAGCCAGATGACGAACGGCGACGTCGTCGATGCCACGTCCTGCGGGTGCTCACCTTTGGTCGTCTGCGTCGGCATGCCGCAGCGCCGCTTAGACCGAACGGACTGGACATCGTCAAGGCGCCCGACCCGAGTACACGACCGACAACCCCAGCCGACACCTGGCTGGCAGCGGATCCCTCGGCAAGGAGCGTGGGGCCCCACACTGGGGCCCCACGCTCGCGCCATACATGTGACGACGACTACGGGTCGACGTTATCGAAGACCAGGGTGGGGACCGCGCCATTCGGGCTCACGACGACCAACCGGTAGGCACCACCGGGGCACCCTGCGAGGGCCGTCACTCCCCCCACCGCGAAATGGAACGTCCCCGACGACGGCAGAGTCCGGGTCGCCAACGGGCAGCTGGCACCGCAGACCGGCGGCACACTACAGCTCGAGCTGACAACGCTGGTCTCGCCCACGGGCGTCACGCCATCCGCGCCCAGCAGGACGAGGTCTGGTGCAAGGCTCGCAGTGCCGTCGCCGTTGTCGTTGCGGGTCAGGACGCGCGCCTTGATGACATCCCCTGCCTGACCGTTGATGGCCCAGACATCGACCTTGCCGGCGGGAACGTCCCCTTGCGCCTTGCGTGCGATCGGGACCCCCGGGAACGACGATTGCAAACCCGCCGCCGCAATCGCCGACGGCAAGCGCGGATCGAGGACGGCGCTGATCTGGTCCACGAGTTCGCGTTCGAGCGGGCCACCGATGCACTCGACCAGGTCGGTAAGCGTGCAGACGTAACTCGGGTCCAGCGCCAGGCATCCTGCGTTCAGGGTCTCGAAGTTCAGGCCGTTGCCGGTCGAGCCGCAAAGCTCGTCCAGCGTGAGCGCTGCGCAGGCCGTGGTGATCTTTTCGACCTTCTTGATCTCGAACTTGTCGATCTTCTCGTCCTGTTTGGCGCATTCCACGTCGGCCTCGTCCATGCACTCGCCGAAGGTTGCGTTCGAGTTTCGATCGTCGGGATCACAGCACGGCGGGGGGTTCGACGAGCACGGCGGACCGAACACGCCCTCCTCGCATTGGACCTGGCACTCGGCAATTTCCTCGGAGCATTTGAGAGTTGCCTTGATGACTCTCTGCGCGAAGCGCGCCCCTTGGCTGGCAAACTTCTTCTGGCACCGGGCAACCTCTTTGATACCCGCGGAGCTTCCTGCGGGCATCAACAGAAGGGCTGCGGCAACGACGGCAAGAACGACGTGTCTCAACATGGCTTGCTCCTCCTTGAGCGATAGGCTGAGTGCCCTCCCGGGACCTCGCGGGTGGCTTCAGAAGGATGGAGGACCAGGAAGAGACACCCCACGGTGGGGACGGCACTGTCTCAGTTGCAAGGTCTGCCACACGTCAAACACAGAGATCAATCGAAAACGACACCGCTCGAACGTTCGTACGTGGTTCCCCCTATGGCCATCGACGATCCCTCGTCGCGACGCCAGTACGAGTGCACCCCTCGCCTCGCACTGGGTTCAGAGGTCGCCAGTTGCTCGATAGCGAGCCGCCTCCGCGTCGCGCCCGAGACTCTCGAGCGCGAACTCGACCGCGTAACCACGCCACCACGCGCGCTCCGGGCGCTCCGGAATCGTAGCCTGAACGGCGATGATCACGACGGCGATGGCAAGACTCGCGACGAGCGCACCGAGACCTGCCCGCCGCGCGACCAGGTCGAGTTGAAAGCTCGCCGCGCCGACGAAGCAGACGAAGAACGGCACGAGCGCGGCGACCCCGAAGCTGTCCGAGCCCACGCTCGGCATCACGTACCCGGCGCGCAGCAACGGCCACGCAAGTTCGAAGATCGGGTTCTCCACGCCGTGCGGAAACACCGGGAAGGTCGCCGCGGCGAGCGGTACCAGCATCAACCCCACCAGCGCCAGGCCGGCGTACAGCGCCAGGCCCCAGCGCTCGGCGTCCCGGATCCAGCCGGCGACACCGATCAACAGAAACGGAACCGTCGCCGTCAGGTACCGACTCGCCACGGCCCATCCGCCTCCCGGATCTACGGTCGTCGCTGCGAAGAGCACGATGGCCCCGACGATCGCCGCCGACATCGCCGCGTCCGTCCGCGCGCTCCGGCTCCGCCATTGTCGACGCCATCCGACGAGCGCGAGCAGCAGTACGGGTGACAGGAAGCACAACCCTCGAGCCGGCGACAGCAGCAACAGCCACAGGCCCTCTCCGCTCGGCGGCTGAATTCCCAGCAGCCCACTCCGGTACTGCGGCCGGTAGTCGCTGTCGGCATGGAAGTGGAATCCGACACGCAACGGATGATCGAAGCAGGCCACGTTGTACGCCATCCAGCCCATCAGCGGCACCGCACACGCGGCGGCAAACAGGCACGCATGGCGCCACGGGCGGGGACCGCTCCGCGCCACCCAGAGGAAGAGCACCGGAACGGCCAGGACGACCACGTAGTCGACCGTGAATGCCAGGCCCGCAATCGCCCCGGCCGCCAGGCAGCGAAGCTCTGCACCTCGTTCCTCCGGTTCGGCGACGACCGCACGGACCAGGAGATAGGATGCAAACAGGAGCATCCCCGCCGTCGCATGCGCGAAAAGCTCGGTCGCGTAGATGAAGAACACGGTACCGAGTGCGCCCGCGCTGACCACGGCATCCGCTGCTCGCGGGTCGTCGGTGAGGCGAGCGAAGTATCCGCGCACGGCGAGCCAGAACCCCACGACCGGTAGTGACAACCCGAGCAGCCGGAGCCACAGCGCCAGGAGATAGACGTCGGACTCTCCAAAGACCGCGCGCACCAACGCAGCCAGCGGCACCAGGAGCAACGACGCCCCCGGAGCCTTGTCCGAATAGGTGTGCCCGTCGTACTCGGCCTTGTCCTGGATGTCGGTCTCCTCCACCCACCGGTCGATACGAAACGTGCCGTCCCCGGCCATGGCCAGTGCCAGATACACTCGACTCAGGACATTGGGATTGCCAAACGGGATGCGCGCCTCGTTCATCCAGACGTGGCTGACGAGCAGCACGCCAACCAGCATCCCGAGTGGAGCCCAGCGCGTCCGATCGGTCACGACCGAACTCCAAGTGCATACGCCGGCACGATCACCTGCAACAGGCAGAACACGGCAAGACCGAAGAGCGCTCCGAGCACCCACGCCGTCGTACGCCACGAGGCACGGGGCTGCCCGCTCGATGTCCACCAGACGATTCCCATAGCGAGCAGGCAGGCGATCTCCGGTGCGACCGGCAGGAGATGCCGGCCCTGAGGCTGGGGCACGCGCACGTTGAGATAGATGTGCGTCGCGATCGTCGCGAGTATCGTCGCGGAAAGATACAGGCGCAGCGCTGGCAGATGACCCGCTTGATGTCGGGAGGCATACGCCGAGCGCGCGAACCCCAGCACACCCGCCCCCGTCAAGGTCAGGAACGCGAGGTACACCCAGGTTGGCGGATAGACATTCAACCACCCGAAGCGACTCCAGTACGACTCGAACGTCCAACGCCAGTACATCCCCGTGAAATAACGCACGAGGCCGCCGAACTCGTCGTGGGCCGTTAGCTGCGCAGCCGTTTGCCAGAAGGCTCGCATCCCCGTCAGGTCGCCGTGATGCTCCAGATTCCACGCCAGATAGGGCGCGACCAGCAGCAGCGCTGCGGCCGAACCGAGCCCCGTGTCCATGACACGGGCGCGAAGGCCCCGGCGATCGACGCAGGAGACCGTCGTGATCGCGACCAACGCGCCCACCAGCAACGAGATCTTCGTAAGCAAGCCGACCGCCGCCAGGAGCGCCGCCCAGAGATAGTGCGACCGCCTGACGCCCGCCGGATCGGTCAGAGCGGCCGCAACCACCAAGAAGAGGCCGGCACCAATCGCGGCCGCCGCCGCGTCGTTGCTCACGCACGCACTCCGAAAGAGGAACTGCGGATTCAGGCCAAGGAGGCCGGCGACGAGAATCGGAATCGCCGGATCGGTGAACAAGCGCAAGCAGGCCAGATACGTGCAAATCAGGGCCACCGCACCGAACGCGAGCGATGGCCAACGCATGTGACGGAGGTATGCCACCTCTGCCTTCGGGGTGAAGTAGTAGGGAGGACGCAGTCGCAAACTCGAATGATAGAGGAGTTCGTTGGCTCCGACCGCTTCGGCATCGTAGTCGTACATCGACAGGTTGAGTCGATGCAGTTCGTCCAGAAGCATCCTGCTCCTGCCAACCAGAGCCCTGAAGAGCGGCACCGACAGGACATAGGAGAACGGCGGCTGTATCCCCTCCCCGGGAACCTCGGGACGAGCGCCGTAGACTGGGAGCCTGCTCGTCGCACTCACGAACGCGATGTATTCGAGATGCGAAGGCTCATCCGGCGTCTCGAACATCGGCACGGCAAAGAGATACGCCGCCCCCAGCAGGAGAAATGTCACCAGAAGCCCAGCGGCAGCGACGGGCGGCGGCGCCACTCGAGCGGGGGCCGTGCTCTTCGTTCGCGACCTTCGGCGCTCTCGTTTTCCTCGCGGCATGCCAATCGAGACCGCTCGAGTGCAATGAGCGACGGAACGGACGGTATCAAAGAGTCCTCGCCGATTCGACGGTGAGCACGACACGCGGACCCGCGCCCGATCGAAACGGCAGCGTGCTCGACTGATCAAAAGCGGTCGGCTATTGGGGCGCGGAGGAACACTCGTCTCGTCGTGTCCACGCCCATGTCGCCATCGCCCACCAGCAGCCGCCGCGCGGCCGCCACCGAGATCAGCCTCATGCTCGGCTTGTTCTTCCTGTCTGGCGCGGCCGGCCTGATCTACCAGGTGGTCTGGGCACGCATGCTGACCCTGGTCATCGGTGTGAGCATTTTCGCGATCACTGCGGTCGTCTGCTCGTTCATGGCCGGTCTCGGCCTCGGCTCGTACGTGATCGGACGCTGGGCCCAACGCTGGCGCGATCCGTTGCTGGCCTACGGCGTGATCGAAGCACTGATCGGCATCTATGCGGCGATGACGCCCTGGCTCTTCGAGGGGGCCCAGCCGGTCTACGTCTGGGCGTTTTCCAAGCTCGGGCCCTACGGCCTCAACGTCTTCCGCATCGCCCTCAGCATGCTCATTCTCCTCCTGCCCACCTTCCTGATGGGTGGGACCTTGCCCCTCCTCGCCCGTGTCATCGAACGCTCACGCATGCACGCGGCGACGGGGACCGGCATCCTGTACGCGATCAACACCGCCGGGGCCGTCACTGGGTGCTTCGTGGCCGGCTTCGTATTGCTGGCCGTCGCAGGGATCCGGAATTCACTCTACATCACCGCAGCGATGAACCTCGCGATCGCCGTTGCCGTGATTGCCTGGCGTTGGCGCGGACCCGCGGTCGAGTACCCCGTGCAGGCGGTCGCAGCGACCCGCACGTGGCACGCAGAGCAACGCTTCATCCTCGCGGTGTTCTTCGTCGCTGGATTTACGGCGCTCGGCTACGAAGTACTGTGGACGCGCGCCCTGCTGGTCCACCTGAAGAGCAGCACGTATGCCTTCAGCCTGATGCTCTCGGTCTACCTGCTCGGGGTGGCGCTCGGCAGCGCCGCGGCGGCACGGATCGCAGGCAGCATCGCGACACCGTTGCGCGGCGTCGCCGCGTGCCAGATCGGCATTGCCGTCTCGACGGTCGGCGGGCTCCTGGCGTTCCCTCGTCTCCGTACAATCGGCCTCGCCGCCGTAGGTGCGGACGCCATCGGAGGATTCCCGCACGCCGTTGCAGTCATGGTGGTCGAGGCGGGCGTCGTGCTCCTCCCACCGACCTTCTTCATGGGTGCGATGTTTCCGTTCGGTGTGGCGGCGTATCACCACACGAGCCGCAGCATCGGCGATAGCGTCGGCTCTCTCTACGCCAGCAATACCGCGGGCAACATTGCCGGTTCGATCCTGATCGGCTTCACCGCGATCCCGCTCCTCGGCGTCCGCCACTCGATCGTCGCGCTCGTCGCCGTCAATCTCGTGCTCGCCGCTGTCGCATGGGCGCGCGTCGGCGCGGGGTCGTGGCGCGCCGCCGCGATACCAACGGCGCTCCTCGCTGCGGCAGCAATCCATCTGGGAATCAGCGATCGTCTGTTTCTGGACTCGATCAACACATTTCCAGCCACGAGCCGGGTCCTCTCTTATCGTGAAGGCGCCAGCGACACCGTGGCGGTCATCGAGCGCACCGACAACGGCAACCGTGGCCTGATCTACTCCGATGGGCGCGGCGCGGCCGGGACGAACACGCTGCCGTGGAACCTCTACTTCGGGCACCTCCCGATGCTCCTGCACCCGGAGCCACGGCAGGTCCTCCATATCTGCTACGGGTCGGGGAACTCCGTCCTGGCGTTGACCCGCCACCAGCCGGACCGCATCGACGTCGTCGAGCTGAGCCCCCACGTGAAGGAAGCGTCCTCGTACTTCTGGACGAACGAGGGCGTTCTCGACGACCCCCGTGTTCATCTCATCATCGAGGACGGTCGCAACTATCTGCTGGGCACCGATCGCACCTACGACGTCATCTCGCTCGAGCCGCCGAACATCTTCACTGCCGGTGTCGTGAATCTCTATACCCGCGAGTTCTACGATCTGGCTCGCCGTCGACTGTCCGACGACGGCATCGTCCTGCAATGGATTCCGACCATTCAGCTCACCGAGGCCGACCGCGCGCACCTGATCCGCGCGTTCACCGACGCCTTCCCCACTGTGTCCGTGTGGCAGCAGCTTTCGAGCACCACGATCCTGCTGGTGGGCAGCACCCGCCCGCTGCACGTCGATGTGCCGCGGCTGCATACGCGGCTGGGCTCGCCTGCAATGCAGAAGGACCTCGCCGCCATGGGTGTCGAGAACGCGTACGGACTCCTCTCGTTTCTCCTTCTCGACGACACGGAGGTACGGGCGCTGGTCTCGGACTATGCACCCGTGACCGATGACCGCACGATCGTAGACTTCTCGATTCCGAAATTCTCCGGGTCGGGATTCGGCTTCTCCATCGTCACCTACCCGATCGGCGGCCCCGACCAGTCACCCAGTGAGATCCGCCTGGAGCGCGAAGCCGAGTATCGCAGCTGGCGGGGCTCGGCGGCGAGCGTCGTGTCCGACCCCTGCGAAGCCAAGAGGATCGATCACGCCATCGGGCTCCGCCAACGCCGGCAACCGGGCGACCGGGCAGCCGGCGCGCGCATCGCGGGCTGCCCCGCCCCGCAACCGTGAGAGCGAACCCGGCAGCAGCTCCGGCACAACATCGTGCCGCGCCCGCCCACGCTTGATGGCGCGTGAGCGGGCGCGACATACTTCTCAGCTACGGATTATTCGGATCGCACACGAAGTTCGGCGACTCGACGACGTCGACTGCGTCGCACGCACCCGTACAGAAGTTCGTGACGACGCCTCCGGGCTGCAAGAAGTTCAGAATCTGCTGACGCGCCGCGGGCGTGGAGCGTGGCCCGTTGTGCGGATCGCAGACGCCGGTCGGGATCTTGTTCGAGAGCGCCGGAATATTGATCTGATGCGCCGGATTGAACAGATCGAAGAAACCGGTGTCGTAGATCACGAGCGCCGAGTCTTCGGGCCCGGTCGAATCCGGGATGCCGACGAGGCCTTGCTGCACGGACTGGACGTTCGGGATACCCATCGTGCGCGCCAGGATCTCGGTGCACGTATTCGACACCTGCTTGTCGAGCCAGCCGACCGTCAAGAGCAGCTTGCTCGGACCACCGCTGCCCGGCAACGGATCGCTCGTGATGTGACGGACCAGACTCGCCGGCTCTGCCGACACCCACAACTCATGGATGAGCGCGCCGGTGCCCAGAGCCTGCTCGAGGCCCGCGTCCAACCCGATCGGCGGCAACAGGGCTTCGAACAGTGAGAACTGTGTCGAGCGTTGCAGCAAGCAGCCGAAGTTCGCGGCCGGCACATCGACGCTGAAGCGCTCCACATCGGGCGTCAAGCCCGAGAAGTACGTGCCCATGATCCCGCCAAGGCTGATGCCGTGGTAGTACATCTCCTCGCCGGCCCCTGGGAACACGCCTACGCTACTGAGCTGGAACGCGGGATCCCGGTTGAAGGTACCGAGCTTCATCATCCGCGCCAGCACCAACTGGTTGGACATGCCCTGACGCAATCGGTCGGGGAACGCCGCAAAGTCGTTCAACGCGCTCGCGCCCAGACCGACGATACTGGTGGCGACCCAGATCTGCCCGGCGCCTCCGTTCGAGAGCCCAAGCCATTCGGTGCCGCCGGCGATGTACGTCCACGGACCTTCGGTTGATATCCCTGGCGGTACGCCCAGCACCATACTTGCCGCAGTACCAAAGATGCCGTGGCCCATCACGATCGGGCGGGTCGGTGCATTCGGATCGTGCACGCTGCACGGGATCGTAATGTCGTAGTTGGCGTCCATCGTCCCGTTCTGAACCGGGATGTCGTTGGGATCGACCGAATGCTGTGGCACGTTCCCTGCCACCAGCGTCGGCACCGCGGTGAGGAACAGCGGGGCCTCGAACGTACCGTTGACGTGCCGCCAGATCACTTCACCTGGATCGTTGCAGTCATTCTCGGTGATGACGTTCGCGGTGAAGTTGACCTCGTTCGGGTCGGCATGGATCGCATCGGCGTACGCGAGGCCTTGATCCCGCATGGCCAGCATCTGGCGCGTGAGTTGGTTCTCGCTCTGGGTGGTGAAGTCGTACGCAAGGACCAGATCCTCACGAGGAACGTTCGCCGCAATGAGTTGCGGAAAGATGTTGGCCTCGTAGTGCGCCCGCCGGCCCTCGACGGCCACGCTCGTCGTCGCCGTGCCATCGCGCAGCGCAGCAAACGGCGCCTCGGCAACAACGTCGTCACTGTTCGGCGCTTTCAGGTTCCGCATCGCCACGATGTAGCGCGTCCCGGCCTCCAGGCTGACGCCAGGTCGGAGGAAGAGGACTTGCTGCGAGACATCGCCTTCGCTGCGTCCGTCAGGCTCGATGAAGTGGAGGATGTGCTCTCCGGTCGAAGCGTTGATCAGGATGCTCGGGCTATTCGGGTCGAGCGAGCGGTCGGTCGCCGCGCGGGTGTCGATCCAGGGCGGGCCCGCGGGCTGCCCACAGCACCCAGGCTCGAGCAGACGAGCGGCGCCGGAAAGCTCGGGATCCACGCCCTGTGGGAAGTGCATGAGCGCGGCGCCCATCGGGTTGAAACCGTCGAGCTCGTTGAACGGATCGGCCACCAGGGGCGGCGTCACTGTCGGGAGACCCTCATCCGGAATGTTGACCTGCAAACCGGTCGCCGTCGTGGCCGACTCGAGGAAGTTCGACGACGGATACGGAAGGAGACAATGCAGCGCGTTCAATGGCTCGCACGGGTCGGCCTCCGCGCAACTCGCGTTCGCCAGCCCATCGTCAAAGATGTCGCAATCGCGACTGGCACCTGCCGCCGCGTTCGTCGCCTGGCAGAAACGACAGCGTGCGGCCTCGTCGAGACACACCGTCACGCTGGCCACGTCATCCGCTCCACACCCGGGAAACATTTCCGACAAGGTCCGGTCGTCGACCGTCGCATCACACTTCTGCACGTCCTTCTGCATGCCCTGGCCTGGGATGCCCGCGCACTTCTTCTGGATCTTGGTGGGATCGCTACCGTCGTAGCACGACTCGAGGTCACCGATATCGTCGATGGTGCCATCCTTCAGTCCGCTCTTGGCGCACTTCAGGAACTCCTTCTCGCGCGTCTGCAGACACTTCGACACGGTCTTCAGCACCTTCTGCTGACATTTGGCGGCATCAGCGGCGTCGCCGATGTCGCCTTCGGCGACCATCTGGCCCGCGTCGAGGTCCGGCCCGAACACGTCGTGGACGATATCGCCCTCGCGCGTCGCCGCAGCGGCACTCACGACGAATGAATCGGTCACGCCGAACTCGGGGAGTGGACTACAGAACTTGCCGAACGCGTCGTCGCTCTTGTCCTGCTGTTTCTGTCTTTTCCCCTTCGCATCGTTGACGAGGCATTCCTCCAGCGTATCGATGGCGGGATTCGCCGCATCGAAGGCCTTGCCCTTGGCGAAGTTCTTCAGACACTTCTGCTCGTCCTTATTGACGACCTTCGCGGACTTGGCCCCGTTCTTGTGCACGGTATTCGTACACTTCTGCTCGTCCTTACTTTGGACGGCCGCAGACACAGTTGTCGTGAGGACGAAGAAGGCAGCGACGAGCATCGCGCTGACCGTGGTCAGCAGACGGGGTACGGACATGAGTTCCTCCTAGTCAGTCGGTCGATGGCCAGAACGATCAGACATACAGTGAATGCAGCGCTTCGCGTTTTGTACCGCCGAGGCGATACGCGACGCAACTCCCACGGGCACTCCGACGCGCCGCTCTACCGAACGGCCAAAGCTCGTCGATAAGGTCGAGGCCTTCTTGACGCACCGCGGCAGGGCGCTCCTAGAACGACGAAACTCCAGTCACCGCGAGCGGGGTGCGCTCGGCAACAGCGTTGCGACCAGGCCCTCGGCGTGAGATTCCACCCGACGAGCTGCGGTCGGTTCGATACCCGTCAGCAAACGGGCTTCTGGGGCGTTCACGTAGACCATCGATGCAGCGCCAACCAGCACGTAGTGGAACAACCGGTCGTCAATCGGTGCTGCGATTCCGGCTCTACGAAGCTGGCGCCATAGCTTGCGAACCGTGCCGTACAGCGGCTCCACATGACGCTCTGTCATCCACTTGACGCGATCGCTCTCAGCGGTCGCCTCGTGCACCATGATCCGGTTCAGTTCAGGGTGCTGCGCCGCGAAGCGGACGAAGCGTCGAATCATCTCCGCGAACGCTGTGGTGGTCTCGGCCACGTCACCGGAACCGCCGAGCACCCGTGCGGGACCCAGGCCCCGCATGGCGCTCGCAAGCTCGGCAAAGAGATGATCGACTGCCGCCATCCAAAGCGCCGCCTTCGATGCGAAGTGATAGTTGATCTGCGGCTGGTGCGCACCGATGCGCCGGGCGATCGCTCGGGTAGACGCTCCATCGAATCCTTTCGTGCTGAACTCCACGAGGGCGGCATCGATGAGTCGCTCGCGGATGTCTTCCCGCAACACTCGCACGCGGCGTTTTCGCGTCGCTTGCTTCATCGCTCCAGCATAGACTATTATCACCTGATAACAACAGCACAGGGAGGGATCCGCGCGTGAAGCTTTTGCCGTTAGCCCAAGGACCATTGGCTGCCCCCACCGATCGCGACATGGAACCGTCAGAGCGCCGCGAGTTCGTTCGTACACATCGAACTTGCATCTTCGGGTATGCGCGGCATGCCGATGGGCCCTCGATGTCGGTTGTTTACTACATCCCGACCGATGAAGATGAGCTCCTGATCTCGACCATGCGCGGTCGGTCGAAGACAAAAGCGGTAGTGCGCTCGGGGAACGTGAGCCTCTGCATTCTCGATGAGCGCTGGCCGTTCGCATACCTCCAAGTCTATTGCGACGCCCGGATCGATGACGATCCGGCTCTCGTCGTCGATGTCATGATGGCGGTTGCCGGACGGATGTCAGGCGAGACGCTTCCCGAGGAAGCGCGGCCGGTCGTTGAGACGATGGCCAAGGACGAGGATCGGGTCGTGATTCGCTGCCGGCCGTATTCGACTTTCGCGCAACCACCGCGGCACCTGCACCGCAATGAGCAGGCGGAGAAGATCACCCACTGGATCACCGCCGCCATGCCGTGGGACGCGCTCGACGAAGGCCGCTCAGGGCCTTGACCAGTGTTCCGGACTGACGCCATGGGTGTCCATGCGGCGTGACGCTCTCGACATCGCCACCGGGACGCACCGAACGCGGCTCTAGTTCGACCGGCTCCAAGCCTCGAGGGCATCGGAGGTGGCCCAGACGCTGGCGCCAAGGAGGACGATGTCCTTCACGAGGAACTGCCCCGGAACCACGGAGAGCGCCGGAAAACCGCCAAGGCTCGCTTCGAACACACCTGGCGTGGTCACCATGAAACTCAAAGTAGTTCCGAACATACCGATGGCGGCAACGCCACCGATCACGGCGGCCCCGGGCGCGAACTGCTTCAACACCAGCAGGATCCCGACGATGATCTCGACGCCGCCGAGGACATTGCTGAAACCCTGAACGCCGAAGATGCTGTAGCACCAACTCATGAGCGGGCTGTTCTCGACAAAGCCGCGGATGCCCTCGGCCTCGTAGGCCGTGAACTTCATGCCGCCGATCCAGATGACGACGAGAGCGAGGCCGTAACGAAGCAGGCCGTGGCCGACGACTCCGATCGTGCGGGTCAGGGTGCGCGTGGCTTCGGTTTGGTTGAGCGGCACGACTCCTCGTCCCTATCACGGTCTTCGATGGCGCCGCTATCGTGCCAGGCTCCCTAGCGAAAGGGCAGCGCTTCGAGGGGATGTCGTTCGTGAGATGCGGCGTCGCCCCACAACGTCTTGGCGAGCAGGCGACGCAGTTCGCGCAGTTCGGCGGTTGTGAGCGAGCCCCACTGCTTTCGGTGCAGGGCCTTGACCCCGGCCGTGATTCTCTTGAAGACGACGCGCCCCGAGGGCGTCGCGCGGATCAGGACCACCCGGCGATCTCCGTCCAGGTTCGCACGCTGGACGTACCCATCCTTCGCGAGACGATCGACGAGACGAGTCACGTCGGCTGCCCGCGTCAGCACACCGTCGGCGATGCTTCGCATCGGCACCCCCTTGGTACCGCGGGAAAGGCAGACGACCCAAAGCACAGAGTAGTGCGACATGCTGAGGCCGCCGACTTTGCAGACGGCCTCCACCTGGTCGGTCAACTGGCCCGCCGCCACGAACAGGTTGATGAAGGCCTCGCGACCCAGGCGGTCGATTTCGGGCTCGCGCGCCGCGCGGGCCGTCACGATGCACCTCCCGCCGTCGGGCACATGTGGATTGCGCCGAACGCACGTTCGAGATCGTCCTCCGCCGTCACCGACGCCCCCTGGCTGCGCCACGCCGCGAAGCGATCCGGTCGAATCAGCATGGCACCCTCGGGCCCGATCTCTCGACGCTGGAGCCACTGGCACCGGGGGTCCAGATAATCGCCCCGCACGTGGCCGATGCGCACCACATCGACCGGGACGGCCATGCGGTTGGCCACCGATCGCGCGGCCTCGCACCACGGCAATCCATCCTCGCCAGCGATCAGCAGAAACCTCCCAGGCCGCACCAGGTCGAGCGTCGAGAGACGCCGCCCATCGTCGGCGTCGAGCCAGGCATGGGGCAGTGGGTGGCCGGGTCGCGTACTTGGCACATAGGTGCGGATCGGATCGACGAGCTCCGGCTCGGGGCTGCCATCGGGCACGATGGCGGCCTTCGGTTTGGTGTAGGTATAGCCGTACTCGACGTTGTGCTGCCTGAATTCCTGCGATTGCGTTGCGATCGCGCGGGACGCTGCACGCCGACACGCTTCGTCTTCGGCACGCCCGCTCCACAGACGCCTCAGACTCGCCCAATTCTCCTCCGGGTCGCCCTCGGGCACGAGACCGAGATCTCGTCCGATCTGGAATTGATTGGCGCCGTTGCTGAGCGAGCATTCGACGTTGCGGGCCACGACGGGCTTGCGCTCGGCTTCATAGGTAGACAGGAGTTCCTCCGAGGCCCGGCCGTCGAGGACGGCGGCGACCTTCCAGCACAGATTGTGGGCGTCCTGAATCGCACTGTTCAGACCAAGCCCACCGGTGGGCGGATGACGATGCGCCGCATCGCCCAGGAGAAACACGCGCCCCACCTGGAAACGTGATGCAACGACGCCCTCGAGCGACCAACGTGTGATCCTGTGCACGTCGACCGGGTGATCACCGATCCCGAGCGCGCGTCGCATGTCCGCTTCGATCGCGGCGTCGTCGAGCGCGCGCGGATCGTCGGAGGGGTAGTTCAGATGAAAGACCCATTCCTCGGAATCCGGGCCCCAGCGCTCGGGACCCATCGGGACCAGCACGCTGAGGACGCCTGACTCCGGGAGCCAGATCCAACGAATCAACACCTCGGGATCCCGTGCCCAGGCCGAGAGGTCGGCCGTCATATGAATGGAGATCTCCTGCGCGATGTTGCGCGGACCTTCCATCTCGACGCCGAGCGCCTGGCCGACCGTGCGGCCACCGTCGCACCCGAGAACGTACTGTGCACGAACCGTGTAGTCACGTCCCGCATCCAGGTCACGGACCGTCGCGGTGACCCCCTCCCCTTCCTCGCGCATCTCGACGAGCTCGTGATGGAATCGCACTCGTCCCGGGGCAAGCTCCTCCGCCTGCTCACGCAGGATCGGCTCGAGGCGAATCTGGGGCAAGTTGGTCGACGGGCAACCGCTAGCCACCATCCAGTCCGTATCCGTGTAGCCGGCGCCCCAGATCTCCATCTGACCGAGCTTGCGCCCAGCGTCTGCGGTTCCCGCGAACCCTGCGTACCACGCGGTGGCCCGCATGTTCTCGGGCGGCGTCCCACACGCGTAGATCGTCTCAGCGACCCCGGTGTCCCCCAGGATCTCCATCGTACGCTGATTGAGCAGATGCGCCTTCGGGAGATCGGACGTGGACGGACGGGCGTTGATCAGCAGCGAGTCGATGCCGAGATCCGAAAGCAGCATCGAGGCCGTGAGTCCGGCCCCCCCGCCTCCGACGATGAGGACGGGCACTTCGTATCGAGTCATGGCTCCACCTCCGTTGCGCGATATGGATGACAGGGCCTCTGTATACGTTGTCCCAATAGTTGTGTCAACAGCTATCTACCCTCCACGCACGGACACATCGCCCACGATTCGCCGCAGCTGTGCCACATCGGCACATCTCAGGTCGTCCGCCGCCTCACCCACTCCCGGACCGAACATCGGCGGCGCTTCCGCTGGCGATGCTCGGCGCACCCGTGGTAGCCAGGGTCCAGGGTTGCTGCACCGTCGATGCGCGTCGTGGCGGACCCCCGACGTGGTGCGCAGGGGAGCAGCGGCTCCGGAAGGAAGCCTAGCCATGCCGGTCACGTACCGTTGGAGTATGACGAGGACTGTCTTCACGAGCGCGCTGCTGCTCCTCCTGGGGACGTCGGCTTACGCGACGTCGCGAGGCGTCCAGTATTCCGCCGACGGCTCGCTCACCTTCGTCAGCAAAGATGTCGGCGCCGAACGCTACGCGATCACACGCGAAGAGAACGACACCCTTACGGGAAACGTGTTCTTCACCGACGGAAGGGAGCCCGCGTTCATCGTGTGCGACTCACTCGGGGACTTCAACTACCGATGCAGGACTGCTGAGGCGTGCGACCTGAGCGCGTGCAACACGTTGAAATGCGGGGTCACGGGGGATCCCGTGGTGGTGAGCCTCCCCACCGACTTCTTTCTGCCGCCCGTGGAGGACACCGCGATCACCACGATCCCGCCAGCACAGGTTGTCGTTTCCAAGGACGCCACCGCGGAGTGTACGGCGCTCGGCACGGAACCGGCAGCCCTCGGGAAACAGCAGACCACGAACGGCAACAAGATCCTCGTCAACAGGGACGTCGCTGGGCAGCGATACGCCATCACCAAGTATCCCAACGGAAGGGTGACCGGAAACATCTTCCTGGAAAGCGGCGAGCCTCCAAGATTCCTCGATTGCAACCTCAGCGCCGAAAGCGGGCTCTCGTGTGATCTCGCCGATCCGTGCCCCCCCGCGCCGCAGCCCTGCAGCTTCGTGAACGCACGGGGAAACGAGGAAAGCGTCAGCGCCTCACTGCCTGAGGGCTTCTTCAATCTCTGCCCGGACATCCTCGAAGCGATTTCGGACGTGAGAACGAGCGTTCCATCGTGCTTGCGGGTGGGGGCGGCTCCGATCCCGGCGCCCGGAACCCTGACGACCGTCGGCACGATCCGGGGCAACGCCATCGCACGCGCCGGGGAAACCAATCAGCTCGGCGTGGACTACGACGCAACGTCGCAGTTGAGCACGAGTGCCGGAATCGCGGCGACCGAGGGCCTGACCCTCCTGGTGGCTGTGGCCCCAGGAACCAATCCCGAGAACAGAGCCACGGGGTACTTCGAGCTCCCGCTCGACGAACCTGCGGGCACCGTAGAGTTATCGATCGACTTCACGCAGACGTCCCGGGGTGACTATGAGCTCCTGCTCGCGACGAGCGTTGGTGGGGTGCCGAGCGGCTACCGGGCGCTCCGACAGTTCGTCCCAGCGATCATCACACCACCGATCGGCGAAGGCGGCCACGCTCATGCGGGCGCACGGGCGCCGGGCGCACCAGCGGCCGCGGCGGGCGCGCCCCGGTTGTAGACGCTCTCGACCGACCTGTCGGACGCGGATGCGGCTTTGAAGAACGCGGGCTCGTCAATCCTCGCGCGTGCGGTCGCGTACGCGCCGACGGTACTGCTGATCAGCGTCGCCCTGGTGCAGATATGGTGCGCGATCGGGGACGGGCGCCTGACGCCCGCGAAGGGTGGCGGCTTTGGATTGTTCTCGACAGTGGACAAGCTGAACAATCGCCACGTGCGCGTCTACGTTCGCTCGGCTCGCACCGGTCAGGAAACCCCCTTCGACGTCTCGGCGGCGATGTTGAACGAGCTGCGCTTGCCAGCCTGGTCCGTCAAAGCGTTCCCGACGGACGCGCGGCTTCGCAGCTTCGCCCGCCAGGTCGATCTCCGTGCCACACGCGCACCGGATAGGGCCATGCGCGTCGAGGTAGGGAAGATGACCTTCGATGCGCAGGCGAACGAGGCGCGATTCGTCCCGGTTGCAGACGCCGTCCTCCTGGAGGCGGATGAGTAGCGCTCCGCAGCGCCTGCCCGCGTTGTGGGCATCGATTCAGCATGCGGATGCGATCGACATGGCCTGCCGGCTCACGTTGATCCTGCCAGCCGTATCTGAATGGGTCGTAGGCGAAGCGTGGCTCTACAAAGCGCCCCTTCGCGTCCTCGCCATCGCCGGCCTCGTCGTGCCCGGTCTGCACCGGAGTCGCCTCCTCTGGACCGTCCTCGCCGCGATCATGGCTGCGAAGACGCTCGACAACTGGTGGCTGCAAGACAACCACGTCTTCCTGCTGACCTACTGGATGATCGCCCTCGCGCTCGCGTTGCACCTCCCGGCGCCGCACCAACCTCTCCGAACCTGCGCCCGTCTCCTCGTCGGCTGGGCGTTCGCCTTCGCAACGCTATGGAAGGTGGGCCTGTCTCCCGACTTCATGAGCGGATCCTATTTCCACTACACCTTCGTCACGGATGCTCGATTCTTCGACCTCGCAGAGATTCTTGGCGGCGTGGAGCCGGAAGTCCTCCGGCGAAACCTTGCCGCCATCGACCGCTTGTTCACGGGCGATACCGCCGTCGCCGAGCTGGGCGCCCCCATGACGGTCGGCCTCCTTGCCCGGTGCGCAACATGGTGGACCGTCGGCATCGAAGCCGCGATCGCCGTCACGTTCCTGTGGCCCGAGAACCGTGGCCCCTCGCGCCTCCGCGACCTCGCGCTGCTGACGTTCGGAGCGACGACCTACCTCGTCGCGTCCGTGTGGACCTTCGGGTGGACGCTGCTGACGCTGGGCATGTGCCAGGTCGACCCGGCGCGCGCCCGTGTGCGCGTTGCGTACCTCGCGCTCCTGGTGCTCGTGCTCGTGTACGATCTCGTCCCCATCGGTGGCATCGCCAAGAGCCTCCTCGGGGGGTGAAACGGCGGTCAGGCCGGAGGATCCCGCTAGTCGACCAGCGAGAGTATCCGCGGTTGCCGCCCTGTGGGGCTGCGGCTACAACGCGCAAGCGACGACCCTGAATCGAACGTCTGGCCCGGCGGAGGAAGAGACCCATGGCGAAGAACTGGACCCAGGACGATATCCCGGACCAACACGGCAAGCTCGCCGTCATCACCGGCGCCAATACGGGACTCGGCCTCGAGACCGCCAAGGCCCTCGCTTCGCATGGAGCGGCGGTCATCCTCGCCGTGCGCAATACCGACAAGGGGAAGGCGGCGATGGCAGCGATCACGGCAGAGGCTCCCGGGGCGCAGGTCTCGATCGAGGAGCTGGATCTCTCGTCTCTGGATTCCGTTCGGAGCGCCGCGACTCGTCTACGATCGGGCACCGACCGCATCGATCTCCTCATCAACAACGCGGGAGTCATGTACACACCGCGCAGCGCGACGGCGGAAGGCTTCGAGCTGCAGTTCGGCACCAACCACCTGGGCCACTTCGCGTTCACCGGGCTCCTTCTCGATAGAATGCTCGGCGTTGACGGATCACGCGTCGTCTCGGTCAGCAGCATGGGTCACCGGATCCTGTCTGCGATCGACTTCGACGACCTCCACTGCCGGAACAGCTACAACCGCGTCGCCGCCTATGGGCGCTCGAAGCTGGCCAATCTGCTGTTCACCTACGAGTTGCAGCGACGACTCTCGAACGCCCGCGCGACGACCAGCGCCTACGCCGCCCACCCTGGGGTCTCGAGCACCGAGCTCATCCGGAACCTCCCCGGGCCGATCCGCGCTGGCGCCGAATTGCTCTTCACGCCCATGGCACAATCCGCCGCCATGGGTGCGCTCCCGACGCTGCGTGCCGCAACCGACCAGACCGCCAGCGGCGGCCAGTACTACGGTCCGAACGGCCTGGGAGAACTCGGCGGCTATCCAGTCGTGGTCTCCTCCAGCAAGAGATCGCACGACACCGGCCTCCAGCAACGGCTATGGGCCACCTCCGAAGAACTCACCGGAGTCACCTACTCGACGACTCCGTAGCGATCACCCCTGCGCCGTCGCCACGAAATGGGCGAACGTCCCAGGGCGATGCGCGCCCGGCCCCGACTCGGTGGCTCCCGCACGCCCCTCGAACCGTACGAGGTCGAGGCGATCGATCGCGAACCCTGCCCCTTCCAGGAGCGCAACCAGGGCGTCCTTCGATGCAAAGGGGAAACTGCGCATCTGTTCCGTGTAGCATCGCAGACGCGCGCCGAGCGCCGCCGCCTCAGGGGCACCCGGCGGATCCACCGCCGCCACTCGACGCTCGACCAACGTCCGGAAGGCCTCGCCTTGGGTCGTCGAGAACCCCGGAACGTCGGCCGACCATTCCGGATCGACGCGGGCAACGGAAACGAGCTTGCCACCGGGGCGGAGCGCGCCGGCCCAGGTCCGGAGCAACCTCGCCTGCTTCTCGTGCGGGAACATCCCGATGAACGCATGCGTCGTCACGACGTCGAACTGGTGCTCGGGCTGCCAGGTCAGCATGTCGGCCACCTCGGTTTCGAGCGCGATCGAGCACTGCCGCGCGTAGGACGCGCACAACCGGAGCGGCGTCGCACAGCGGTCGACGACCGCGGCGACCGGCACCTGCCCAACCTCGGCATAGGCGCGCACGACATGCGCGAGCATGCACGTATCCGCGGTCCCGGTGACCGCGACGCGCGCATGTCCGTCGCGCGCCAGCCGGCGAAAACTCTCCTCGTAGAACGGAGCGTGACGTTCCGGTGTCGCCGCGAGGCCGAGCACGCGGAGCCACGGGTAGAGCGCGTGATACCAATCACACGAAACGGGGACGCGCGTACACGTGGTCGGCGCGAGTTCCTCGGCAAGCACAGCCGACTCGAGCAGAGGCTCGGCTGGCGGCACGAGACTCACGCGGACTTCGTATCGGCAATGGAGCGGCGGTACTCCTCGTACGAGACGTGTGCGAGCGTATCGAGCGGCATCGTCGCGGTATCGGCGAACGCACGATCCTCCGGCTCCTCGTACGCCGCCTGCAATGAAGCCACCTGGAACTCTTCGTCGCTCACGAAGGTATGAATCACCCCGGCTGGATAGAGCACGACGGACCCGGGTCCGACCTCGGCCGCAATGAGCACCTCGTCGCGAACGAGCAGGAACACGGCCCGGCCGGCGGTCACGACCGTGATATGTGACGATTCGTGCAGGTGCGGCGGCACCAGGAATCGCCGGAACCCACGATCATACGGCCCCAAACGCGGCGTCGTGACGAGCAGACACCCCGGTTGCCCTCGACTACCGTACAGCAGCCCGGCGTCCAGACGATCACAGAGACCGTAGCGGCGCGTCGGCGCTTCGACGTCGCGCAAAGTCGGAATCTCCGCGGCATCGACATGGTGAACGAAATCGCCGCGGCCCCAATAGTGCGCAACGGCACGATCGATATCTGCGGTCGACAGCGTCCCCAGAATGGTGCCTCGAAGGATCAGTGTCGGGTTCGGCGTCACGGCGTCGAGTTCAGACTAATAGCACACTTCGCATGCGTCTAGCGTCCGTCTTATGTCTCACTCAGCGATCGAGGTTGCAACCGCGCACGCGCAAGCGCTGGACAGAGGCGATCACGCGAAATATCGAGGATGCGGTGCAGCCGGAGATGAGACGCGGGATTGCGGTCTTCTATCGTGCCCTCCTCATCATGACGGTGAGCGGTCTTGCCTACGGCTGCACCTTGCCCCCGCTCGACCCCAACGGGCCGCTCGGGGGCGAGCGTGTCTTCGTACTCAATTCGTGGGGCGAGTCCCTCTCGGTCATCGACCACGCGACACGCAGCGTCGCCAGACTCGTGCGGCTGAACGGACGACCGCATGGGCAGATCGCGTCAGCCGACGGACGACGACTCTACGTCACGACCGGCGGCGGCCAGGGCGAGGTCATCGCCCTCGACACCGGAAGCCTGAACATCCTCTGGCGGCTGAGCGTCGGCAAGAGCCTGCACCAACCTGCTCTGACGCAGGACGACCGCTGGCTTTTTGTGCCCGACTTTCGGCGCGACGTCCTGGCCGTCATCGACGTCGGTGAGGCGCGCCTCGACCAGCAACTGCCGCTGGGAGAAGGCCCTCACCCTCTGATGAGTCTCCACAACGCGTTCGCAGGCGGGAGCGGCCGCTTCGTCTATCAGACCGCGGTCCGTAGCGATGCCGTCGCTCGCGTCGATGTCGATACACGCACCATCGACCGCGTCTACCGCCTGCCGGGACATCCACGACCGATCGCCCTCCTCTCGGACGAATCGCGGATGTACGTGCAACTCTCTGACCTCCACGGGTTCATCGAGATCGACCTGGAGAGCGGCAAGGAGACCCGTCGGATCGAGTGGCCGATACCCGCCGGGGCCACGACCGGCCTCGACGCCGACATCGCGGCCGCCATGTGCCATGGCCTCGCGATCCCACCCGACGAGACCGAGATCTGGGCCGCGAGCACGCTCACGCAGAGCGTCCACATCCTTCGCCTGCCGGATCTCGTGGAGCTGGCCCACATTCCACTCGACGGCACGCCGGAATGGATCGCGTTCAGTCGTGACGGAAACACAGGGTACATCCCCCTCACCGCCCCACACCATGCCGAGGGCTCGGTGGCGGTCATCGATCGGAACCTGCGGAACGTTCTCGCCGTCCTCCCCGTGGGCCCCGAGCCCAGGCGCGTGCTAACGGTGCTCGTCCCGACCACACCCACACCATGAGCCCGTCGCTCCCGGCACCATGGACCCCGGTGGCAACCCCGGATACACCTCGCGAGCATGCGTAGCCCGACGACGTGCGTCTTGCTTGTGTGTGCCATCGCGGCACTTGCCGGCTGCGACCAGCCAGGCCTGTCCCCGAGTCGCAACCGGCCGTGGGGTTTGCCGCTGAACAACCCCTCCATGGTCACCATCGATGAGGCGTCCCACATGCGCCCCGACGACATGGTTCTGGGACTCGTCGTCCGTGGCCAGCCGCGAGCCTACCCGTGGTGGATCATGCGCAACCACCACGTCGTCAACGATACGGTCCCTATGCCGGAAGATCGGAACCCCAACGCGCCGGTCGACGGCTGGACACCCTACGTGCGCATGCCGAAGCGCCTCCAGATTCCTGGCGACCCCTATATCCCGCTCCTCATCACGCTCTGTGAGGCCTGCAGCGGATCGTCAGCCTACGTGCCGACGGTCGACAGCGCACCCGATCGCCCTATGGTGTTTCAAATGTGCGAGCGGGTCCGCAAGTGGAATGGCGACTACGCCGCCACGGGCGTGTACACTATCTGCGACACTCGGACTCAATCTCGCTGGCATCCGTTCTCCGGGCGCGCCCACAGCGGAACGCTCAAGGGCACGCAGCTCCCGCGCGTTCCCGTCGTGATCGAATACTGGAAGACCTGGAAGCAGATGCACCCCGATTCCCTCGTCGTCCTCGCCTCCGAGCGACTGCGCCACCGCCAGCACGCAACCCTCCCACGCGGCGGAACGATGGGGAACCGGGGCGCGCACCCGACCTTCGTACGCCACCTCGAGCTGCACCCCGACGCGGAGGATACCAGACTCGACCGTCACGAACTCGTGCTCGGTGTCGCCAACAAGGATGGCGCCGCCATCGCCTACTCACTCGAGAGCCTGACCGCACTGGGCGGTTTCGTGGAGCGCGACGTGGACAACGAACCGTACCTGCTCCTCCATCACGGTGCGTTCCGCTCTATCGTCTACAGCCGCCGCCTCGACGACGAGATTCTGAGCTTTCGGGTCATTTCGACCAACCCTTTCCGCTTCGCGGATGCCTCGGGGACCGAGTGGAACGAGCACGGTGAAGCAGTCAGCGGCCCGGGCATCGGCCGACGCCTGACTCCGGCGCTAGACGCCTATCAAGCCGAGTGGGTCGAGTGGAGCCAGGAGCACCCAGGGACAACGCTACTCAACGACTAGCCTGACACCACGTGGCCGACCTCTTTCACGACAAGCGATTCGTGCTGGCGCTGCTGCTCATCGCCCTGATCGCGATGGGCTTCTGGGCGGGCTCGCGGTACCCTGCGCTGAACGAAAAGGCAGCGCTCGGCGGTGGGCTCGTTCTCGAAGACCCACTCGGCTTCGATCCGCTCCTGCATCTCGACTCCGCCGCCTCGTTCACACAGCGCGTCGGGATCGTTACCGTAAACTGGCTGTACACCAATCGCCAGGGAATGACCTTCGGCGTGCTGCTGGCTGCAGCGGTCATGACGCTCTTCGCCCTGATGCGTAGGGTCAGCTTCGAGGGCACGTTCGCCAATACGCTCCTGGGCGTCGTCGTCGGCGCACCGCTCGGCGTCTGCGTCAACTGCGCAGCCCCGATCGCGCAGGGACTGCACGCCTCGGGCGCCCGCGTCGAGACCGCGCTTGCCGCCATGGTGAGCTCGCCGACGCTCAACGTCGTCGTCCTGACGATGCTGTTCTCGCTGTTCCCGCTCTATCTGGTCGTCATCAAGCTCGGCATGACCCTGCTGTTCCTGCTGGTGGCCATTCCGCTGCTCGCACGTTTCGTGTTTCGCCGCGACGGCATCGCGGGCGACGACGCACACCGCTTCGACACGACGCCGCCGTGGGCGAGCCCGGGTCTGCTCGAGGGCGAGACGGTCACGAGCTGGACGGAGGCCCTGGCATGGGTCGCCCGCGAGTTCACGCAACACCTCTGGTTCATCGTCCGGACGACGGTGCCGCTGATGTTGCTCGCAGGCTTCCTCGGCGCACTCACGATCACCGTCGTCCCCTGGGAGATGATCACCGAGAATCTGCCCTACATGGGACGACTGACTCTCATGGCGAGCATGGTGGCACTGGCGCTCGTGGGCCTGATCCTGCCCGTACCGATGGCGTTCGACGTCGTCGTCGCGGGCGCGCTCTTCACAGCCGGCGTGCCGCTTCGATACGTGGGCGTCCTGCTGTTCACGCTCGGCATCTTCAGCATCTACTCGTTCATGATCGTCGGGCGGGCGATCTCATGGCGCGTGTCATCGACGGTCTCGGTGATCCTCCTCGGACTCGGCTTCGTCGCGGGGCTCACGTCGCAGGTCTACGGTGAGTACGACCACGAACAGAAGCGCCGTTTCTTCATCGAAGCGTTCGAAGAGTGGACCGTCACGCGGCCGCCCCCCGTCGATCTCCCGCCAGGACTCGCCGCGGAGACCATCCTGACCCGACTCCAACCGGATGCCCTCGCCTGGGAGCCCGTCGGCCCGACGAGTGGTGCCGACGTGCTCGTCGAGCGCCGAGCTTTTCGGCCGCCGCTGGCGACGCCCGCCACGGACGGCTCGCTGTTTACACGCTTCGACGGCGCTACGGTCGGCCTCCAGCGGGCAGACAATCTTCCTGTGGCGTACAAGTTCTCCTCGCCGTTCTATCGCAATACGCCCGTGTCCTCGGGAGACGTGCACGGCGACGGCTGGCCCGACATCCTGCTCGGCTCGGATCGCGGACTGTACTTGTTCGCCAACCGCCGCGGCGAGTACTTCGAGCGCCAGCACATCGACGTCCCGGCGCTCCGGGAACAGTACATCGTCGCGGCAGCCCTCGTCGATCTCGACGACGATGGCTGGCTCGACATCTTCGGCTCCGCGTATCGCCATGAGACCTTCGTCATCTACAATCGTCACGGACAGTTTTCGGCCGATGCCTATCGGGTCCTTCCCACGACCGGAGTCTCGGTGAACGCCGTCGCCTTCGGCGATCTGGATCAGAACGGCGCGCTCGAGATCGTCGTCGGGAGATGGTCGGCTGGCGTATGGACGCCGTTGCCACCCGTGGCGTCACGCAATGTGGTGCTGCGCCGCGAGGGAACCGGCTATCGGTCGGAACCGCTCGCCGGGGCCGTCGGCGAAACCCTGAGCCTGCTGCTCTCCGACGTCAACAGCGACGGCTTGATGGATCTGATCGTAGGCAACGACTTCGCTCCGTCCGACACGTATTTCCTCGGCGCGCGCGACGGCCTGCGCATGATCACGCGCGGCGACGGCCTCGTCCCACGCACGACGCGCAGCACGATGAGCGTCGACAGTGCGGACATCGACAACGACCTCCGCCTCGAGGTGTTCTCGGCGCAGGTGACAGGCGGAACTCCCGATGGACGACGGCGTCTCGACATGCGGCAGCCGATGGAAGCGTGTGAGAGCCTGTCGGCCCCGACCGCCAAGGCACGATGCATCGACCGCATGGCCTACCACCAGGTACTCGCCGGCAGCCTGAAGGCTGGGCGCCCCGCGCGCTGCCTCGAAGCGGCCTCGCCCCTCCGGCGCGCCGATTGCATTGCCTTCCACGTACTCCAGTCGGCACGGCATTCCCGTGGCCGGAACACCGATCTGTGCGCCCGATTGCCGGAGCCCTGGGAACGGCTTCGATTCATCTGCGAATATGCACAGCGGCCTCCGCACGACCCCCGGCCGTGGCGCGATCCAGAGGCGATTCCCCAGATCTTCAACACCAACGTCCTGCTCACCTGGAACGACGATCACAAAATGGAGGACCACGCCGTCGCCGCCGGCGTCGACATCTCGGGCTGGTCATGGAACGCCAAGTTCGCCGACGTGGATCAGGACGAGTGGCAAGACCTGTACGTTGTGAACGGCCGCTTCTCGAACGAGAACCGTGAACCCAATCTCTTCTTTCGCAATCGCGGCGACGGCACCTTCGCGGTCGATCCCGGCAGCGGGCTCGGCAGCCATCAGGTCACGGCTGCATACACGTATGTCGATGTCGATGAGGACGGGGACCTGGACGTCATCGAAATCGCCATCGACGGACCGGTCTGGCTGCATCGCAACGACCGCGCCAAGGGCAACGCCATCGTCTTCGCCATTCGCGACCAGATCGGCAACTCCTTCGGAATCGGCACGAGGGTCATCATCCACTACGGTGAGCGCGGCGAGCACCACCAGGTCCGGGAGATCAAGGCGAGTGGCGGCTTCGTCTCGACGGACGACCCACTCGCCCATTTCGGCCTCGGTGCGTTCGACTCTGTAGCACGCGTCGAAATCTGGTGGTCCACCGGCGAACGGAGCGAAATGGCCGGACCGTTCGCCGCCGGCCACCGCTACCGGCTCACCCGGACCCGCCCAAAGCCAAGCGCCGCGACTGCCGCCCGCACCGACGCCCACCCCGACAGCATCAGTTGAGCCCGCACCGGTACCGCATCGCACTTCTCTTCCACGAGGCCGACCGGGGTCGGGCTCTCGCCTCGTACATCGTCCACTATTTCGCCGACGTATGGCGCGAACAAGGACATACGGTTTCGTTCTCGTTTGGCGTCGACGACTTCGTACCCGCCGACATCGCCCTGCTGCACATCGACCTCTCGGTCGTGCCCGAGGCCTACCTCACCCACGCCGCACGTTACCCCGTCGCGCTGAACGGGACTGTGCGGGACATCCGTAAATCGACGTTCAGCCGACAACTGATCGCTGCGGACGACTCGTGGGACGGACCGGTGATCGTCAAATCTGATCTGAATTGCAGCGGGCGCCCGGAACGCACCCTTCGCCGCGCCGCGGCTGCTCAGCGCTCATCCGCCCATCGTCTCCTGAACCGGTGGCAGGAATGGCGGGAGGGACTGTCCTCGTTGGTGCAGCCGTACCGGATCTACGAGCGCCTCGACACCGTCCCCGGCACGCTGAGGACTGATGCGCGCTTCGTCATCGAGCGATTCCTCCCGGAGCACGATGACGACGGGTACCACCTACGCGTCTACCACTTCCTCGGCGACCGCAGCAGCTGCGCACGCCTGACCGGCGCGACTCCCATCGTCGAAGGGGCTTCGGCGCAGCGAGTGACGCCGATCGAGCCTCACCCGGACATCGTCGCCATGCGAGAGCGACTCGGCTTCGACTATGGCAAGTTCGACTACGTCATCAACGACGGACGGCCCGTGCTCCTCGATGTGAACAAAACCACCGCGCACGCCGATCTACCTCCGACCCCGGAACGGCTCGCACGGTGGCGCGCGCGCGCCGACGGGATCTTCAGCTATCTCGAGCGCTGAGTGGCAGGCCCTCATTGACCTTCGTTCGGTTTTCCGGTCGGGTGTAACCGATGCCAAGCGAACCCATGATCCTTCACCACTACGCATTCTCCCCCTTCGGGGAGAAGATCCGCGGCATGTTCGGCGCGACCGGACTGCAATGGCGGTCCGTCATCGTGCCTCCCCAACCGCCACGGCCATCACTGGCCCCGCTGATCTCGGGCTACCGCAAGAGTCCCATCGCGCAGATCGGTGCCGATCTCTATTGCGACACACGCGCCATCAGTGACGAGATCGCACGACGGACGGCACGTCCGGAGCTGTCGCCGCTGTCATTGAGCGACGAGGAACGCACGTACCAGGAACATGTCGAGGGCCCGATCTTCTTCGCCTGTCTGACCGCAATCCCGAAGACGCGCATGCTCTGGAAGCTCGTGACGACGCTCGGCTGGTCCCTGCCCCGCTTTGTAATGGACCGGGCCAGACTGGGCGCCGCTGGAGGCGTCGATGCGCCGTCGGCGGCCAAGGCCGCCGAGAGCTGGCAGGCGCACCTGGCGGATCTGAACCAACGCGTCGCCCGCGGCTATCTCGGCGGCGAGCGTCCGAATCATCTGGACTTCGCCTGTTACCATTCGCTGTGGTTCTTCGAACTGATGAGCGGCACTGTCGTCGCGCAAGGCTTGGATCCTCTTGCGCGCTGGCAACGCAACCTGCGTGACCTCGGCCATGGACAAAGCGTGGCTCTCGACGCTCCGGGAGCGCTCGCGATCGCTCGCGACAGCGCACCGCTACCGATCGACGATGCCGGCGATGATCCGAATCTCGGCCGCCCCGTGACCGTCACCCCGACAGACTACGGTCGCGACGCGACCGACGGTGTGCTCGTCGCCTCGACGGCGGATCGCTGGGTCCTGGCGCGCGAGACCTCGGCGTGCGGCCGTGTGCATCTGCACTTCCCCAGGCGCGGGTTCACGTTGACCACCGCCGACGCCACTCCCTGAACGACGGAGCGCGTCAGCGAGGACGACGCTCGTTCAACTGGCGGGCGTTGTCGCGCAGGAAGAGGCTCTGAGCCCGATCGTCGAGGCCACCGATCTCGGCGAGGATTCCGCGTGGGTCCGGCAGCCCTTCCATGTGGGGCCAGTCCGAGCCGAAGATGACGCGCTCGGGTCCCATCAGCGCGATGAGCTCCTCGACGTCGTCCTCCCAGAACGGGTTGATCCACACGTGCTCGCGGAAGAGTGCCACCGGATCTTCGCTAAAGTGCCAGGGGTTGCGACTCTTGGCGTGCTCGAGCTGCTGCAAGAGCCCACGGAGAAAACCCGAGCCGTTCTCGATCGACGCAACGCGAAGGTTCGGGAAACGCTCGAAGAGGTTCTCGAACGACAGATTGAGCAGAAAGTCGTTGGCGGCGCGTTCGAGCACGAGGCCCGTCACAGACGGCCGGTGATCCATGCTGACCGAGGCGAGCCCGAAGCCCTCCGCGCCATAGCCGTTGCTCGAGTAGCCCGAGTTGCCGGTGTGGATGACGACCGTGACGCCAGCTTCGTCGGCGCGAGCCCAGAAGGGATCGAAGCACGGGCTCGCGGGTGGGAGCGGCCCGGCCGACGTCCAGATCGCCGCCGGACGCATCACGATGATGCGCGCGTCGCGCCTCAGCGCCCATTCGAGCTCGGCACAGGCCCAGTCGACGTCGGCGAGTGAGATGTACGGCGCCGCAAAGATGCGGCTTCCAGCCAGGCCCCAGTCCTCGTCGAGCCAGCGGTTGAATCCAGAGAAGAGGGTGCAGAGCGCCTCGGTGTCATCCTTCAGCTTCTCTTCGTACAGCACACCAAGCGTCGGGAACAGCCAGATCGACTCGAGGCCCTGTTCGTCCATCCTCGTCAACCGCGCGGCCGGGTCACGGTAGGCCGCGGGCTGCGGCTCGAGGTCACCACGCATCAGTTCGGCCGCAGGCTTCCCACGCGGATTACCCTTGAAGTAGTCGTGCAGAACGCCGGCCTTCGCAATGGGATCGAAGAGCGGATTGCCCACCGAGTAATCGACCGCACCGCCGATCACGTGACGCTTGCGCCCATCGATCTCCGTCCACTGCACGCAACGCGGTTGCATCGCTGCCGGGACGTGCCGCGTGAACGCGTCCGGCGCCTCATAGTAGTGATTGTCGCAATCGAAGATCATCTCAGGATAACGACCAATCACTTGTAGCACCTCCGCACAAGTGCAAAGTGCTCTCCACAGATTCGACCGACCCACTCTCGAGGAGGCCTATGGAATACGCGGACATCGATCACGTCATCAAGGCGGACGGTCTACGACTCATCCTGGTACGGGGCCTGCCGAGCCCATGGGGACAAGCCGCCAAAGCCATCATGGAATACAAGGGCCTGCCCTACACCGCCGCGCCGCAACAGCCGGGCGGACCGAACCCAGAACTGGTCGCATGGTCGGGCACCAACAGCGCACCGGTCGTCGCGTGGAACGACGAGCCCCCGCTGAATCGATGGAACGACATCCTCCTGCTGCTCGAGCGGCTCGCACCGGACAAGCCACTGGTACCACAGAGCCCGAGCGAGCGGATTCTGATGTTCGGAATGGCGCACGAGATCTGCGGTGAGCTTGGCTTCGGATGGAATTGTCGGCTCAACATGATCGGCCCACCGAAACCTGGCGAAGCTCCAACGGGATTCGCCAAGAAATACGGCCAGAACGAATCCGACGCGGCGCGTGCGACGGCCCGCGTCATCGCTTTCATCAACCACCTCGCCACAACGCTCAAAGCGCAGTCTCAGCACGGAAGCCACTACCTGGTCGGCGGGTCCCTCACCGCCGTGGACCTCTACTGGGCGGCCTTCAGCAATCTCGTCGCGCTCCAACCACCCGAGGAATGTCCGATCAACCCGGCCGTCCGCCCGATGTTCGAACAGGTGCCCGCCGAAGTCAGCGCCGCCATCGACCCGATCCTGATCGAACATCGCGACCGGATCATGCGCGCGCATTTCAAGATCCCGATGGAGTTCTAGAGAACCGGTACGTCGGGCTCACGCCCGGTGCGCAAAGTAGAACGCGTGAAGCGGCGTGGCCATGTGATTGACGAGCGAGTGCCCGGGCTGCGAGGGCGCGACCTGGATCGCCGTCCCGGGCGTCTGGACGTGGACCTCGCCGTCCACCACGTGGGCACCAGTCCCCTTCCACATGTACCAGACCTCGTCGGTGTCGATCCCGTGTCCGTGCATCTCCCCGGCCGTCATCGGCTCGACCCGAACGACCAGCACCGCCCCGATCTGGGTCAACCCATCCTCGCGGCCGAACAGACGACAAGCGTGGTAGTGGCCGTGGCCGATGCGGGTTGGCAGTCCGTCGTAGTTCCGCACGAGCAGACTGCGCGCCGGCGGCCCGGCGAGCGCCTCCTCCACGATCAGGAGTTCGAGAGGCGTGGCGCCCGTGCTCCGGAAAGCATGCTCGACACCCGCCGGCACGAGCACACCGTCCCCGGCACGGACCGGGTAGGCACCCACGCTCGTTGTCAGCGTCCCGGTGCCACTCGCCACGAAGAAGACGCGCTGGATCCCCGCGCAGGTCTCAGGATCAGAAGAGGCCGCGCTGGCCACGCACCCGCGTCCAAAGCGCTCGACGTAGCGTAGGACGGCCCCCGGCGTTGTGTCGTGCTCGCCGTCGCCGCGCGTGAACACGACCCGCTGCATGAGCGAGCTTCCGGCCGCCGAGGACGGACAATCCTGCCAGTGCCTGACGCGCATGTCGGGAGTGCTTCCGGCGCGCGGGCGCCTTCGATCAGCGGCCCGAGGAGATCAGTTTCGCGATGGTGAACTGCTCCTCGTTGACGTAGCCGTCCTCACCCTGGTGCCAGTAGATGCCGGGCTGACCCGGGAATCGGTGACTGGGAACCGAGCCCTTGGTGGCGTGCTCGAGTTGGATGTCGACCATCACGATGCCGGGGACGAAGGGCGTCTCCTCGTCATACTTCAGCGGACTGCCCGGGAAAGGCTCCTTGGCGAACTTGATGTTGTTCACCCAGATCTTCCAGAGCTCGCCGCCACGGTCGTACATGTCGGCGTACGGCGTGAGATAGAGCTGTTTGTCGACGTACAGGACACGCTTCGAATAGGCGTACTGGGGAAGCTTCGAGACGCCCTCGATGACCCAGACGTCCCGCTTCTCCCACTCGCTGTCGAAGGCCCAGTCCGCAGCGCCCTCCGACCACTCGACGGGGAAGACCTTGGCGTGGAGGGCGGCCAGCGCCTCCTGTTCGCCAAGCAGCTTCCAGTCCATCCAGGCGATCTGCCCGGCATAGCCGCCGTAGCTGTCCTGGTCGGTGTCCTGACCGAAGAGCGCGTCCGAGCGCTGCGCCGTCGAGAGGCGGCGGACACGACGAAGCGACGGGAGATAGAGCCAGCTATCATCCTGACGTTTGGGGTCGAGATAGCGATAGTAGGTGAAGCCGACACCCTTGAGATCGAAAGGCTCGATCATGGGTTTGAGGGTCTCTTTATAATGATAGCCCTCTTCGTTCGGCCAGGAGGGCTTCGGGTCCACGTAGAGCCGCCCAACGTAGTAGAGCCGCATGAAGTGTTCCATGAGGAAATGGCGCTCCACCTGGAGCGGGCGATCCAGCGAGATCGGCCCGGTGTCGGCGTCGAAGTTGCGGCCGTCCAGGTCGTCGAACGCGAGCGAAAAGCTGTAGTTCTGCATGATCTTGGCGGCGGCCTGCGGATCTTCGGCCGTAACGTTCGGGAATGGCCGGCCGGCTACGTAGTTCTTGAGCGACAGCCCGTTCTCAGCCAGCTCCACCTGCGATGCGTACTTCTCGGTCGCCTCGAGGAACGCGGAGCGCAGCGCGATCGGCTTCGGCTCGACGATAGTCATCGGGAACCCGTGCTGCACGCACCAGTACATGGCGGGCGAGACGAGATCCTTCACCTTCTCGGCGTTCTCCATCGTGATCCGGTCGCCTGGCTGAACGTCTGCCCGTACGGGGGATGCGGTGACGACCCAGAGTGCCGTCAGCACGGCGAGAATGACCCTTGGTTTCAGCATATTGCCGCTCCTTGCGCCTCGGATTCCGATGGGCGTACTCAGCTGCCTCTTGTCCCATGTTTCTTCGGGATTGGGAAACGCTAGGGCACGACAGCGAGGCTGCATTCCGTCGCTAGGTGCGGGGCTCCAGCAAGTGAACGATCCGCGTATGACCATGACGGCGAGCGTCTCCGCTCGGGGTTCCGCCCCATCGATCACAGGGGGACAGGTGCACCCCCTGATCGATGAAATACTGGACGATCCGTTCGTGCCCTTCAGCCGCTGCGAGATGCAGGGGGGTGCGCCGGTCGTAGTCTCCCTGCTCGAGATCCACGCCGCACGCAACGAGTCGTCGGATCGTCTGGAGATCGCCTTCGCTGGCAGCATAGATCAGCTCGATGACGAGATTGGACTCCCGTGCGGCAGGAAGATCCTCGGACGCGACGCCGGCGTCGCGCTGGTTGTCCTCGTCGTTGATCGCCTCACCCCGGATTCCGCCGTGACTCTCCAGGAGATCCCGCACGCTTTGATGATCGTGTCGAACGGCGTCATCGAGTGGGGTACCGTTCCACCTATCCTTCGGGTTCACTGCGGCCCCGTTCTCGATCAGATATTTGACGACCTGCTCTCTCCCTTCGGCGGCGGCCAGATGCAGTGCGGTGCGCCGATCATAGTCTCCAGCGTCTTGATCAAACCCTCGCACCAGGAGTCGGTGGGTCGCGCCTTGATCCCCCTTGCTTGCGGCCCAGATGAGTTCCCCCACCTTCGCCTTGTCCCTGACCAGGCTGATACGCGGATCGATCTTGTCGGAAATACCCGTGAGGTTGTCGTAGTTGTGAAAATTGAAGCGACGCACCAGATCTCTGCAGAAATCGATACAACGGATGGGGTTGCCACGGGCGTCGATGCGCGGCGACCACAAACACAGCCCCATGACGTTGGGAATGACGACGATCATCGCGCCGCTCACTCCGCTCTTGGCTGGCAGCCCCACTGAGAAAGCGAACTCTCCCGAAAAGTCGTACATGCCGCACGACACCATCAGCGAGAGGCAGTGCTGGACGTTCTTCGTAAGCAAGATTCGGTCGCCCGTGATCGGGCAAACCCCACCGTTGGCCAGCGTCGCCGCAAGCATCGCCAGCATCTCAACGTTGAGCTCAATGGAGCAGGACTGGAAGTAGAACTCCAGCGTCTCGAGCATGTCCGCGCCCTCGGGAAACGCGTTGTGCTCGCGCATGTAGTAGCCGAGCGCGTAGTTGCGATCGGCCGTCTGGCGCTCGGACTGATAGATGGCGTCGTTGAAGCGCGCCTTCAGATCGCCACACAGTGCGGTCCAACGACCCAGCAGGTAGTCGAAGCGGCTACCCAGATCGAGATCGGGTCGAATCATGGAGGAGCAGAGGATCGCGCCAGCGTTGATCATCGGATTGTGGGGCTCGCCGTCCTGACCAAGAGCAAGCTCGTTGAAGTTCAAGCCACTCGGCTCCCGGCCGACGAACCGATGCACGTAATCCTCCCCGTGCTCCTCCAGGGCAAGACAGTACGTGATCGGCTTGCAACACGATTGCACGCAGAAATCCTGCTCGGTGTCACCGACCCGGAAGCGCTGCCCATCGACGGTGCACAAGCCCACGCCGTAGAGATCCGGGTCGACCTTCGCCAGTTGCGGAATGTACTCGGCGACGTGTCCTTCTCGATTCGTCCGCGTGGTCTCGTAGATATCGGTGATCTCGGAGCAGAAGTGGGAAAAGTCCGGGATCACCACCTTCCCCTGCAGGGCCTGTTCAACGAGCAGGATGTTGGGCCGAATGAGATCACAGAACGACCTCTCAGAAAGCGCGTCGCGCAGACCGAGACTCGCCAGGCCCGACATGGTCTCGCGCAACCGGGCATCGTCCTGGCTCAACCCGACCTGGTCGAACGCATCCAGCAGATCGGCCACGACAACCTTGCCCTCGCTGTGTGTATCCAGGGACCGAAAGAGCCGGTGCTCCCGCGCATCGATCTCTGCCCCCTGACTGGAGTTTCCCTGCCCGATCGCTACTACCTTCTGGCCTCGGGTGCGCTGATCCTGCTCGCCATTCGCTGACATTGTTTTCCCTGCAGTGGCCGACGAACGTAGGCACCGGGCGCCATGCCGGGGCCTACGTTCGTCCAAGCCCTACTCCTCAGAGACGGAGGCTACCGCCGCTGATCGTGAGGGACCACCACGTCAACGCTGGCAGTGGCTGCGTTGCCCGCGGCGTCGACACATTCGACCGAGGCGGTATAGGTGCGACCAGAGCCTTTCCCGGCACGCTTGGCGCGCAACTTCAGCGACAACGGCCCCGTGATCTCAGAGTCGCCGCTGCCTCCGCCGTCGCTGCCTACGGACACGACACTACAACTAGGATCGGCGCCGGAGTTGTCGGTTGCCTCCACAGAGATGGCCACGTCCCTCATCTTGCCATTGGGCGGCCACAACGAATCGGGAGATGCCGAAATGCTGAGGATCTCCGGCGGGAGGTTGTCCGCCGGCTCGACGGTGACCGACTGCGTGCCAATCACCAGACCGTTCTGATTCAGCATCTCGACGGTACAACTGACGGTCGTAAACGGGCCCGCTGGCGCCAGAATCGTTTGATCGAAGCTCGCGGTATCCCCCGAGTCTACGGTCGATTCCGCAGGCGCCGTCGTGATCGTCAGGGGGGCGCAGGATTGTGGCGTGGGGATCACCGTGGTCGTGCTGAGATTCAGCGCCAGGATGTCGAGCATGAAGGTTAGGGGGTCGTCCGTCGACAGCAATCCAGACTCTACGACTCCCCCCGTCTCGTCGGCGAGTTCGTCATAAGTCGGATCGCCGAAATTGCAGCCGCTTCTGTAGGCCAGCGTGTTCACAGTGATGCCTTCCGCATCCAGTGTGGCTAGGGTGTCTATCAGATTGTTTGCGGGAATGTTCGCGTCTTTGACGCCCGCATCGGTGACGAGGAAGATGATGCGCTCGGAGTTCGCGCGCCAGGTCATCTGATCGGCTGCTGTGGAAATTCCCGAGATGGCGAACTCGGGGCAATCGCCGCCTCCGGAAGCGACGATCGGATTGAGGGCGGCCTGTACCGAGGCCACATCATCGGAAAGGTTGTGGTGCAGGACGGTGTCCGCCGCGGGATCATCGAAGCTCACCACGCCGAACTGGGCATCGGCGACAGCTTGGATGTCGGTCATGAACGTGGAGGCTCCGGCCTTGATTGCCGCGATCTCGTTACCCATGCTCCCCGTGTCATCGATGACGAACACGACGTCGAGCACCAACGGTGCACTCGCGGTCGACACATCCAGCGCAACCTCGACCGAGTCGCCCGGGGCGAGAGAGATGTCGACGATGGATGGACTGACCTGGCTCAGGGCGAAGGTCGGGATGCACAGCAGCAGCAGGGCGATGAGTGCTCTCTTCATGTGACTCTCCTTGGCTAGGGTAAGAATACTCTAGTAGTATCCTCCGCTGAGATCAGAGGTTCAAGGAGAAGCGACCCGACCGGTATCGTGCCCCCGGGTCCGGACGGCCTTCCGCTCCGGACCCGGGGGCCACGACATCGGCACGACGCTCCGCCGCGGAATGCCGAGCCCGCTCTGTCAGAGTGACGGGGCCGGCGCTCCTCGCTTGCGCTGTTCGCCGCGCACGACTGCCAGCCCCTCGCGACTCGCCGCCGAGTCTGGAGCCAGGTCTAGCGCCGCCCGGAACGCATCGGCAGCCTCGCTGAGCCGACCCGCCGAGAACAACGAGATCCCCCGGTTGTGGTGCGGCTCGACGAGATCGGGCCGCAGCCGTGTCGCCGCAAGGTAGTGGCGGACGGCCTCCTCATGCTGGCCCCGGGCGGCAACGACGAGGCCGAGATTGTTGTAGACCTGTGCGTAGTCGGGATCGACCACGAGCGCATGTCGCAACGCTGCCTCGGCTTCATCGAGGCGTCCCTGCCGATGCCGCAGGTTTCCCAGATTGCTATACGCCTCCGCGTATCCCGCATTGAGTGCGATGGCGCGCTCGTAGTGCTCGGCGGCCGCCGGATCGTCGCCCTCGCGCCCCAGAAGGACGCCGAGGTTGTTGTGCGCGATCGGGTAATCCGGATTCAATCGCAGCGCCTCGCGATAGTGCATCTTCGCCTCGCCGACTGCACCATCCTCGGACAGGGCGAGCGCAAGGTTTCCGTGCGCGGCCCAGGCATCCGGGTTGACGGCGAGCGAGTCGGTCCAGAGCGTGCGCGCATCTCGATAGACGTGCGCCCGCTGCCAGGTGAGCAGCGCCAACGTGCCGACGGCGAGGATCGCGAGCACGACCCCCGCATCGCGAGTTCGCCGCGCCCTCGCCACCACGGTAGCCACGCCGCCCACGAAGAGTGCGAGCGGCCCGACCAGCGCCGGGTACGCCAGATGATCGGCGACCAGCGAGTGCTGATGATACGTCATCGGGATCAGCCCGAGCACTGGAAGCAGGATGACCAGCATATAGCCCAGCCCGGCCAGCACCGCCCTGCCCCATCCCTCCCGGCGCCACCAGGCGAACCCGAGCACCCCGAGCAGGATGCCGAACGGCAACCAGGCCACCGGGTCCGCGGCGGAAATGTGCCAGCGCGGATAGATCATCGCCAGCTGCACGGGAGCGAGCGCCTTCAAGAGATAGAACCACACGCACCACGCCGCACCCGCAAGGCGCGCCGCCAGGGCGGCGTGAACCTCCAACAGGCCGGTGGCGTGCTGCACGTAGACGGTCACCAGACCGAGCGCCAGAGACAGTGCGAAGAACGGGAGTGTGCGCCGGACGTCGGTAGCGGTAACGGAACCACGCCGATACCACGCCAACCCGAGCAGGACGACCGGACCCATGACGACCGACGTCTTCGCGAGCAGCGCCAACAAGAACGTCGCGAGGGCGATGCCGTACAGCCACCGGCCCTCGCCGTCGTCGAAGCGCAGCCACGCCAAGGTCGAGGTCGCGAAGAGCAGCAGCGAGAGCGTGTTCTTCTGCTCGGAGACCCAGCCGACCGAAGCCGCGGCCACCGGATGCACGGCAAAGAGCGCTGCCACGACGAACGCACCCGGAACCGCGAGGCGACGAAGCACCCGCCAGGTGACGATCGCCACGGCACCGTGCAGCATCTCGTTCAGCAGGTGGTACCCGGTCGTGCTGCCACCCCAGAGACGCCATTCCAACCACTGCATCGACTGAGTGAGCACCCACGGCTGGGTGCCATCCCAGATCCCCGCGAGTCCGTCCCAGGCGCGGACGAGACGGTTCTCGAAGATCAGCGCCCCGTCGTCCCAGAGCACCCCGCCGTGCATGGCGGGAACGTAGGCCGCGACCACCAACGCGAGGAGCCCGGCCCCACCGAGGAACTCGCGATGCCACCCGGTAGATAGCGACAATGCTGCAGTGGATGGCAGACGTTCGCGTCGAGAACGCCCGCGACGGTCCTTGCTGCCGGCAGCAGGCACATCACTCCATAGCCAGGAACGGTCGATCCCTCAATGAGACGCTTCCGTGGTGCGGTGAGCGAGGTGCCAGAGTGGTGTCGAACACGCACGCCTGTTGCGGCGCGATCGACCGCGACAGCGCCACCACCGCGAGTTCCCCGCTCTACTCAGGCACGCGGCAGCGTCACTGTCATGATCAGGCCAGAGCCCTCGGGACGGGCACTCGCCTCGACTCGCCCGCCGTGCGCCTCGATTGCCCGCTTCGCCAGGGCGAGCCCGACCCCAGAACCCGATGAGGGCTCCTGCTGCGGACCACGCACGAAAGGATCGAACATCCGTTGGGCGAATTCCCCGCTCACACCCGGACCATCATCTGACACGGTGATCTGAATCGAGGACTTGCCGACTTCGGTTACGTCGATGTGGACATGCGTACCGGATGGGCTGTGGAGAAGCGCGTTTCGGACCAGGTTGTCCACCGCCGCCGAGAGCGAGTAGGCATCCCCGAGAACGCGCAAAGGAGGATTCCCCTCCAGGACGACGCGGCTGCCCCTGTCCTCGGCCAACGACGCGACATCCTCGACGATGGCGTTCACGACCCGATCGAGGTGTACCAGCTTCCTCTCCTGGCTGGATCGGTACTCGAGCTGCGAGAGATCCAGGAGCTGGCCGATCATCTGGTTCAATCGCTCCCCTTCGCGCTGCACCTGCTCCAGTCCAGGGCGAAGAAGCCGTCCATCCGACCGGTCCGCCTGCGCAGCAAGCCCAGCAGCGATCTGCAAGCGGGTCAGAGGACCTCGGAGCTCGTGCGAGATGTCGCGCAGGAGCATCTTGCGGTTCTCATCCGCCGCTTCGACGCGCTCCAGTGCTCTGTTGAACTCCCGCGCAACCTCGCCGACCTCGTCGGCACGCCCGCAGATGCGGTCATCCACACGCACGGTGAGATCCTCGACGCGCACCCGGCTGGCCGTCTCGGCAAGTCGTCGCAGCGGCAGAGAAAGACTCAGCGCGAAGACGAGGGACGCCAGGGCGCCGAGGGCGGCCGCGGCGAACACCGCCCGCCGCGGCTCTGCCTCTCGCAGCATCGTCTGGAGCACCCGGAAGGGCTCGATCGGTCGCGTGACGGCGATACCGTATACGGACCCGGCTGCCTCGATCCGCTCGACGCCCAGAAGATCACGACCATGGGCGCGTTGGCCGAGCAGGTACGGCGCGTTGGCCGCTCGCTCGAGGAACTCGTGCAGGCCCGCGACCATCTCTCCACCGAGGATGTCGTTACCTCGATCGTCGAACACGCGCAGCGTGACGTGCTCCACCGCAAGCGGCGCGGCGACGGCAATGGCGACGGCGCGCACGCCATCGGAATCCGCGGCCTCCGTCAGACGCCTCGCTACGTCCCGCAAGCGTGGCAACAGGATCGGGTCGTCGGCGCGGTGGATTTCGTTGTTGGCCAGAAGCGGAAACGTCACTTCTACAGCGACCAACACGGCGGCAAAGGACAACCAGAACGCCACGAAGGTTCTGACGAAGAGGCCGCGCCACCAGCTAGTGCGTCGTTCGGACAAACAGGTATCCCTCTCCCCGTATGGTCTTGATCCGCGGGCGCCCGTCGGATCGCGGGCCGAGCTTGTGCCGGATCCTGCTGATGTGCACGTCGAGACTTCGATCGAAGACCCCGGCCGCACGCTGCAGCGCCAACCTCGCCAGGTCCTCACGTGAAACGACGACACCAGCCCGCTCCACCAGGACACGAAGGATCGCGACCTCGGCCGGCGTCAACGCCGCCGGACGCCCACCGCATCGAACCTCCTGACTCCCAGGTTCGATGATCAGATCGTCGAGATGGAGTGCAGCCGGGGCTTCGCGCGGGGGCCCGGTCTCGGTGCGACGCAAGACCGCGCGCACTCTGAGCAGGAGTTCTTCGGTGCTGAACGGCTTGGGAATGTAGTCGTCCGCACCAGCAGCCAGGCCGTGAATTCGATACTCGACGTCTCCCGAGGCGGTCAGCATGACCACGGGCACCGACGACTTTGCCCGGAGCGCGCCGAGCACGTCGAGGCCACTGAGCCCTGGAAGGCCAATGTCGAGCACGACGAGCTGGAAGGTCTCTCTTCCCAACATCGCAAGCGCAGCTTCGCCGTCGGGTGCCGTCGAGACCACGAAGCCTTCGTTCGAGAGGAACTGCGACAAGAGATCGCAGAGCTCCGTATCGTCGTCGACGACCAGGAGATGCGTCCGCTCCTCTGTGTTGGCTACGGCCACCATACGAGCACTCTCGTGATTAGCACCAAACCGCGTCTCTCGCTCGAGTCTACCTACGCGGCAATGATTCGGCGCCCGCTCCACCACCTCGTTAACGTTTCTTTACAAGCGACCGGGCCCCAGAATCCACCGCACGTCGTCGCGTCACGCGACGTTAAGACTTCTTATCGGTTCTACTGCAGCTCTCCGTGTCGCGCCCGTGGTAGGTGCGCCTTACCAAGTAACGGGAGATACCCACGGAGGATAAATCATGACGCATCGCTCAACGAACGTTCTCACCACGATCGCCGCGCTCATCGCGCTACTGTCCCTTGGTCTCACGATCCCGGCCGCTGCCGAGGACCTACCAATCCTCGGCAAGAGCCTGATGATCAAAGACCCGAGTAGCGCCGACAAGCGCAAGGTCGTCATCAAGGCCAAACAGAAGCTGCCGGGATTCCAGATCGTCGGCGATCCCACCCTGAACGGAGCGACCCTCCTGGTCGATGCCTTCGGCGACTCGACCAACAGTCAAACGTATAGCCTGCCAGCTGGGATCAGTGCGGCCACCGGCAAGCCGTTCTGGTCGGGCGATGTAAACAAGGGCTTCAAGTACAAAGATCGGGCTGGCGAGAACGGTCCGGTGAAGATCGCGAGAATCAAGAAGTCCGGAAGCGGCACGTTCCTGATCCGAGCAGTGCTCCAGGGAAAGCACGGCGGTCTGTCGCTGCAGCCACCAGCAGACGGCACCTCGGGCTGCGCGTTGCTCGCCATCGGCAACGGCAACTCGTACAGCGTCCTTTTCGCCGACGGCAAGATCCAGAACAACGGCAGCAAGCTGTTCAAGGTCAACAACCCACTCACTGCGGGCACGTGCATCAGCGCATGTGAGGACGCCGCAAGCACCGCGCTCGGCGACTGTTTCGCGACGGTGAGCAGCCAGACGCAGCAATGCTACGCGAGCACGGGGAATCCCTGCAGTCCGTTGGCGCCCGCGCTCGTCGCGGCGCGAGCCCAGCTCTCGACGAGCGTCACGACCGCTTGCGATGATGCCGCGGTGCAGTCGCTCGGATACGGCAGCGGACTCACGACCGCGGGGCTCGTGGATCGTCTTGTCGAGCAGTGCGAAGGCAACGCGGCCTCCCTGGCCGCGCGCACGTACGGCGGCCCGCACGCGAAGATCCTCGCGGGTGTCTCGGGCGGGCAAGATCCCGCAGCCGAGAGCTGCCTCCACAGCGCCTATTCGCAGAACGCCACGTTCATCGCCGCGGCGCTCGACGTGTCGAGCGCCTGCGCGGTGGGAGCAGACTGCGGCACCACGGATGCGGACATTGCCGCCGCACAGGCGCAGGCCGAGGCCGACACGACCACGGCTTGCGCGACCGAGGATGCGCTCGAGTCCCTCATCGGGCTCCTGCCCGACGGGGCATCGGCTCGTGCCCGGCGACAGGCCAACTGCATGGCGGCGGCTGCCATCGGCGACGCCAGCGCGCTCGACCTCGACTGCGGGCCGCGTTCCGCGATCACCGTGCCAGAGCGTGGCGTGGCGACCCAGATCATCCTCGACAACGACGAATGGGGCACGCGCTGCGGCCTCGGGGAGCCGTACGCCTTCTGGATCCGCCTGGCGCCCGAGGGCAACCCTCTCGAGAACGTCGTCGTGCATCTGCAGGGCGGCGGCGTGTGTCTGTCGAACGACGACTGCGCCAACACGGCAATCAGCAATCCGGGACGCTTCACCGCCACCGACAAGATCTTCCCCGAACCCAACGAGAGCGCCGGCTACCAGAACTTCAACGAACCGCTGAACCCGTTCAAGGACTGGACGATGGTCTACCTGCCCTACTGTACGCAGGACATCTTCGCCGGCGGCGGGAGTCTCGAGGTGTTTCCCGACATCTCCGTCGAGCGCTACGGGGCCATCGACATGCGCCAGACGTTGCGGTACGCGCGCGACATACTCTGGGCAGCCATGGAAGGTTCTGCTGACGGATACCGCCCGGACCGGTTGAAGGTCTTGTTGGGCGGAACGTCTGCGGGCGGATTCGGCGTCCAGAACAACAGCCTCCATTTCGTCCTGGACGACCTCCGCTGGAGTAACACGACGACAGCGCCGAACGGTTCGTTGGTGCTCGATGGAGGCACCCTGCCGTTGCCCCTGCTCTTCGTTCTGAAGCAGCCACCAACCGTCTGGAACCTCCGACCGTACTTCGCGAACTACTGCCTCGATCCCTCGTGCCTCCTCGGTGAGAATCTCTTCCCGGCGCACGCAGAGCGGCTTGGCGCGACTCCCCACCAACAACTGCTTCACCTGTCGGGGCAGTGGGACAACGTCCAGGTCAACACGACGTTCTTCGCGAGCCCGGAGGACTGGATCAATTCGGGTCGCGAAACATACTGCGCCCTGGAAAGCACACCCTTCAATCACTACTTCTATCCAGCCAACAACTCGCCGCTCCACAACATGACACCGAGCGACACGCAGTTCCTCACGCTCACTTCGGATGGGATCACGGTCGCAGATTGGCTCGCGAACGCGATGAGCGATCCGGCATCGGTCACCGATGCCGTGCAGGAGGGGACTCTCGCGAGCGTCCTCCCGGGGGTCGCCCCATTCACCTGCACGGTCTCGCCCTAGGAGCGCACAGACCGCCGCGGCCTTCCGGGCCGCGGCGGTCTGCTACCCCGGCCCTACGCGGTCGATGCCCCGCCGGCTGGAATATGTCAGCAGGTTCGCTAAGCTCCCGCGCCTATGTCCGTCCTCGCCCGCACGATTGCGCTTCTGACTGTCTCGAATCTCTTCATGCTCACCGCCTGGTACCTGCATTTGAAGGTGTTGAATCACAAGCCCTGGTACATCGCCGCATTCGTCAGTTGGGGCATCGCCTTCTTCGAGTACTCGGTGCACATCCCGGCCAATCGCATCGGCTACGGCGCGCTCACGCTCAGTCAGCTTCAGATTCTTCAGATCGGCATGTCGCTGCTGATCTTCATTCCGTTCGCCGTGTTCGTGATGGGGGCTCCGCTGAAGACCGACTACCTGTGGGCGTCGGCGTGCCTCGCGGGCGCGGCGTACTTCATCTTCCGGGGGATGTAGTGCGCCGAAAGCGGAGGAGAGCCGGAAGTGGAGAGGTGCGTCCGGTTCGGCGCTGTAGCGGTCAATCGTCGCGCACGCTACCTACGCGACCCGGTCGGAGACCGATGAATCGGAACGACGCCGGCTCGTAGTTCTTTGGGAGGTAGTCGTCGGGGATCTGCGTCCGATTGCCGTCGCGTACCGCGCTGAGATGGGGCGACGCGATCTCGACGCCGGCGGCATGGAACCGGTCGAGGATGTGCCGATGCAGGGTCGAATAAATGGACGCCATCTGGTTGGCCTCGCGGGTGTAGGCGTTCAGTTCGTAGTGCACGTAGAAGTCGCCGAGCGCCGTCTGCAACACGAATGGCTCCGGGGCTGCCATCACGCCCTCGGTCTCGCGGGCGGCGTCGCAGAGCAACCTCTCGACCTGCTCGGCCGGTACCTCGTAACCGATTGTTACCGTCGTGTGGAGGACGACGCCTGCTTGTCGCGCCTCGGCACTGAAGTTGACGATGGGATTGCTCAGAACGAGGCTGTTCGGGATCGTGATGTGCACGTTCTTCACCGTCCGGAGATGCGTCACGAACAGTCCCTTCTGCAGAATGTCCCCCTGAGCATCGGCGATCCGGACGTGATCGCCGATCCCGAACGCTCGGGTGTAGGTCAGCACGGTGCCCGAGATCATGTCACTGACGGCCCCCGAGGATCCAAGCGATACCAGCACGCCGAAGAAGATCGAGACTGCCTGGAAGGCGGGCGAGGCCGAGCCTGGGAGATACGGAAACGCGACCACGGCGAAGAAGGCGATGATCAGCAGCCGCGCGAGCTTATAGGTCGGGGCGGCCCACTCGGAGTCGAAGTTGGCGATGCGGATACGGCCGAGACGGATGCCAGTAAACACGATACCGACAAGTCGGATTGTATACCGACCCGCGAAGAAGAGCACGATCAGGAACGCCAGATCGGGGAGGTAGCCGATCACGGCAGACCCGATCGCCTGGATCGCGTCGATCAGGTAGGTGATCGTCAAGTCGGCAAGGAAGCGCGTCGGGGGAAAGCGGCTCAAGACCGAGCTGACGTAGACGTACCCCAGGAGGACATACGTCAGGACCGCAAACAGGCGAATCGCGCCCAACGCGATCCGCGTCGTCTCATCCGCTGAGAAAATCTCCTGGTTCTGGAAGCGAATCGGCCGTAGATACGTTCCGCGCCATCGCTCCACTCGCCGCTCGAGCCGACGGAAGATGAAGCGGAGCACGAGAGCGATCGCGGCGTAGAACACCGTCAGGATCAGTGCGGTGATCACGGCCCGCTGCAGGCTGGCCTCACCCATGCTCTGGCTCAACTCGTCGAGCCAGGTCGCGAACCGCTCAAGCCGATCGATCATCGCGGCCCCCTGGTAGCGCGCCGCACTCCGAATCTCAACGCCACGGTCATCTCAACATCGGGCTAGGTGTATCGGTCCGAACCGCGCCCAAGCGTCCGGATGTTCTTGATGGCCTCAGGAGCCGAAATCTCCAAGCGCTCGACCCGATCTTCAGTCACGTAGACGACCGATCCGGACCACGGATTCGGCGCCCCTGGCAAATAGAGCGCGACGTAGCCCTTCGTCGTTCGCTCGACCTCGAAAGCAATCTGCGCGTAGTCGTCGAATCGTACGAGGACGGGCACGAAACTCTTGGCCATCTCGTCGCTCTCCGCCATGCTGTCGGTGAAACCCTTGACGAACGCATAGCCAGGCAGTGCGCTCAGGAGGCCCGACTCCACGGTCGACGCGACCTGTTTTCCGAGCCTGTTCGCTGCCAGGAGACCCGCAACAAAGCAGAGGACGAGGACCGCCACGACGGCGAGGACGTTGACGAGCACCATCCCGAGCATCGTGTCGGCCGGCGCCAGAGAACCGATCGGCTTGGCAACCGCAAGCATGACGCCGACGACCTTGCCAACCACCACCAAGACGACCGCGAAAGGGATCAGAAAGAGGAGCCCTCCAAGCGCCGTCGCCTTGACCACCTGGAAGAGGTTTCTCATTCTGCGGGCCTCCACGGTCCAGGGGCGATGTGGGTAGCGGGCCTGTGACCGCCGGCCCCAACCCGAGACCATGGCGTTGTCGCAAACTGGCTAGTTGAGCGCAAACCCTCACACGGGTGAGCGAGCGTCTACAACTCCAAGCGTGCGCGCAGGCCGAACACACCGAGGACGTCATCGTCCGGGGACAAGGCCGGCTCGACCAGCACCTGCACCATCGGCGTGATGGCTAGATGGTCCAGGAGCTGCAGGCGATAGAATACCTCCAGGGTGTATTGGTCGTCGAGTCCAGCACCTTGCGGCTTGCCCCAACCGACCCCCACCGCAAGGAGATCCCGACTCTCGGCGAAGTAACGCCCGACCCCAAGGTTGACAGTGCCCTCCATGAGCGCCCCTCCGTCCTCGCCGTAGCCGCCACGGAGGAACGGCATCCAGACGTCATTCACGAACCATGCGGCAGAGAAGGCCATCCCCCAGCCGGCAGGCGTACCGGCATCGTGGCGGGCGTCTACGTTCCAGGCCGTCACGTGAATATTGTCGAGGTAGCGGCGGTCACGGGATGAGACCCAGCCGAGTTCCACGTGCGAGAAGTACTCGGCGTCCTCGAAGAAGGTCTCGAAACCCTGGCCCGGATCGGCTGGATCGCCATTGGCATCGGTGAGACCCGCGACGACATAGACATGCTCGCTCGCGAAGGCGCCCGCAGCAAGGCCCAGGCCCTGATTCGGAGCGGGAATGGTGCCATTCAATCCAAACGACAGGTTGCTGAACTGCGTCCACGGATTGGTGAGGCCGTAGACGTCGAGATAGTCCGTGGCATCGACGAGACCACCGACGATTCCGATCCGACCATCAAACAGCCGTTGCTGCCAGTACAAGTTCGTGAGCCCCCAGTCGAAATCGTTGAACGGCTGGCCGGTGAGACCAGCATACCCGATCTCGAAACCGAGGCCCTGGGGCGCGATGTCGGTGCCGAGACGGTGACGATTCTCGCCTTTGAAGACGAGGCTTCCGGGCGAACCGCCGCCGCGATCCACGAGGGTCCAGGTTCCGAACAATCGTGCGATACCGCTTGCTGCCTGGTTCTCGTGGCCCGCGCTCTCGGTCGCAACCTGATACAGCGTCGTGTAGTCCACGCCGAACGCCATCCCATAGCGCTCGTTGAGGCGCTCCTTCCAGTCGAAGTAGGGCCGCAGGCGGCGTTCGGCCCCGGGAAAGCGATACCACGGTGTCTTGGGGGCTCGGTCCTCGGTAAGCCCCGCCCCGACACTCGACGGGCCGCCGAACTGTGGGATATCCGCGTAGCTGGACGAGGCTTCTTCAGCGCCAAGGAGGAGCGACTCCGATGCATCGCCACTCGTCCCCCAGGCCGGTCCAGAACCGAGAAACATCGCGAGAACGAGCCCACAGAACAGGCTGACGAGCGCACGTGAGGTCATGCGAGGTCGAACCTCCTCGAGTCCTGACTACAGCGTGTTCTTGTAGATCACGCCGTCCTTCACGATGACCCTGATCGTGGCAGGGCTTTCCGCCGGGGTCGGCGCGTCGAACCACTTGTCGCTGGTCCCGATCACGGACAGATCCTCGAGCGGGTTACCGTCCACGATCAGAATATCGGCGTAGGCGCCCTCCTCGATCACACCGAGCTTGCCGAGGGGATAGGGGTTCATGAACGCACCGCTCATCGCTGCGATCTCACCGCCGATCGAGGTCATCGACACCAGCGCCGTGTACGGTCCAAAGTAAGCTCCGTTCAGATACTTCTCATAGGCAACCTGCTTGCGGCATGCAGAGGGGGAGCCGACGCAATCGGTATGATGGCCGCGTTTCACCGGGCATCGCTTCATGTTGTCGATATAGCCGGCGAATGCGGCCGACGCAGATTTCGCCTTGCGCAGACTTGCGGGAACATTCTTCACCGCGGGAATCTCGAGCAGTCCCGGCGCGAAGGCGGTGAGATTCGTCGTAATGTAGGCGCCCTTTGCCTTCATCACCTCGGCAATCTCGCAATCGAATCCGAAGCCGTGCTCGATCGACATCACACCTGCGTTCAGCGCCCGCAGGATCGACGCCTTCTTGTAGGAGTGCGCCATGGCGTAGCTCCCGTACTGGCGAGCGATCTCCACCGCCGCCTCGATCTCCTCGACCGTGCGGCCTTCCATTTCCCAGGGGTCGAAGGCTGACACGACACCACCGGACTGCATCACTTTCAGCTGGCTCGCGCCCATGCGGAAGTTGTTGCGCGCGAATTTCAGCATCGCGTCCACACCGTCGACCTCCTGCGCCATGTTCAGACGCGAGAAGTTGGACGACTGGCCGACCGGCGCAGTGAAGTTGGCGAAGTCCGCATGGCCACCGCGCCCACCCAGGAACGCGCCGGACGGGTACAGGCGCGGGCCGACGATCGTCCCCGCATTGATCGCACGTTGCAGGCCCGCGTTGGCGCCGCCCGCGTCACGCACCGTGGTAAAGCCCTGCATGAGGTACATCTCAGACATCGCGACCCCGTGAATCGCGAGATCTTCCCAGGTGGCACCGGACTCCATCGCCGGAAGTGATGGGCCGGGCAGCATCAGGTGCACGTGGTTGTCGATCAAACCGGGCATCAGCGTCCGCCCACCGCCATCAATCACTTCCGCGCCATCCGCGCCAAGCGGCCGGGTCGAGACTGCCTTGATGAGGTTCCCTTCGACGAGAACGTGCGCCTGCTCGATTCGCGTCTCGTTGACGCCGTCAAAGACGTGGACGTTGGTGAACAGGATCTTGTCCGCCGCAGCAGCCGGAAGGACCGCACCGATAATAGCAACCGCCAACAGCGCCCCCATCAGAACTCCACGGATTGCTCGCGGCTTCATACGGAACCTCCTTCGACGCGACTTCTCGTAGTCGCGATCGGGCAATGGGTGTTCGACTGACAGCTTCGGTACTACAGGCCATCAACCACTTGCGGATCTCGGGCGTCGCTCGGACGAGCAGGCCAGGGCGCTGACGCCCATCGCGAAGGCATCGCGCAGACGGAGGCAGATGTGCGAGCCTGCTTCACCTCTCCTGCAAGAGGCGGCGATTCGGTAGCTCAGAATCTCCTACCCGATGGCAGTCGGAGTCACAAGGACGCTCGGTAGGGATTCCGGAGAGCCCTGCCCCGACCGACTGCGTCAGCGCTTCAGATCGACGCCGTAGTACTCGAGGTACCAGTCGACGAACCGTGCGACGCCGACCTCGACGGGCGTCGCGGGCCGGTAGTCGACGTCGCGAGCCAGGTCTTCGACATCCGCCCAGGTGTCGGGAACGTCGCCCGGCTGGAGCGGGAGCATGTTCTTCTCGGCCGTCCGACCGAGGCGCTCCTCGAGCAGCGAAATGTAGCGCATGAGCTCGACGGGTTGGCTGTTGCCGATGTTGTAGAGCTGGTACGGCGCGGTGCTGGTGCTGGGATCCGGGGCATCGGAGCTCCACGCGGGATCCGGAATGGCCACGCGATCGAGCGCACGCACGACCCCCTCGGCGATGTCCTCGACATAGGTGAAGTCGCGCTTGTGATGCCCGTGGTTGAAGACGTCGATGGGCCGACCCTCGAGGATCGCTTTGGCGAACAGGAAGAGCGCCATGTCCGGGCGGCCCCACGGGCCGTACACCGTGAAGAACCGCAGACCCGTGAGCGGGAGACCGTAGAGCGTGGCGTAGGTGTGCGCCATCAACTCCGTCGACTTCTTCGTCGCGGCGTACAGAGAGAGCGGATGGTCGACGTTCTGATGCACCGAGAACGGCATGGTCGTGTTCGCGCCGTAGACCGAACTGGTCGAGGCGTAGACCATGTGCGCAACCTTGTTGTAGCGACAGCCCTCCAACATGTTGAGGGTGCCAGTGACGTTGCTATCGACGTAGGCGTGCGGGTTCTCCATCGAGTAGCGGACGCCCGCCTGGGCACCCAGGTGCACCACCCGGTCGATCCCAGCCGTCGCGAAGAGCTTGGCCGTACCCTCGCGATCCGCAAGGTCCATCTTCACAAACCGGAAGCTGGGACTGCGCTCGAGTCGCGCCAGCCGCGCTTTCTTGAGATTCGGGTCGTAGTAGTCGTTCAGGTTGTCGAGCCCGATGACTTCGTCACCGCGATCGAGCAACTTTTGGGACGTGAACGACCCAATGAACCCTGCCGCGCCGGTTACGAGCACCCTCATGCTGCCCATTCTTACCGGCGTGGGCCTCAAGGTCTAGTGCCCGACTCACTTGCCGCCGGACGTGCAGGACAAGGCGCTGCCAGGCCCTTGCGCAATCACCACCAGGCATAGATACCCACTCGGATGCGACGGTTCGTTCTGGGCACCGGTGTCACGATCATCGTTCTTGCGGCGCTTGGATACCTGTTCCGGGGACCCCTCGTCATGCGTTTGATGGCGCGGGTCGTGGCATCCAACCTTGAGACGGATCTCTTGCGGGAGCTTCCCGACGGGCTGCACGTGGCCTTGTGCGGGGCTGGTTCGCCGCTGCCTGATCCCACGCGCTCGGGCCCCTGTACGGCGGTCATCGCCGGCGACCGTCTCTATGTCGTGGATACTGGTGCCGGCGGCTCACGGACACTGGCGGAGATGCGTATTCCGCAAGGGGCGATCGATGGGATTTTGCTGACGCATTTCCACTCCGACCACATCGACGGACTCGGGGAGATGCTCCTGCAACGCTGGGCCGGTGGCTCGAGCACCACACCGACGCCGGTGTACGGCCCCGTGGGGCTGGAGCGAGTGCTCGAGGGATTCGCCCTGGCCTACAGCGCCGACCGCCAGTACCGCATCGCGCATCATGGAGAACAGGTCGTACCACCGGTGGGAGCGGGTGGGATCGCACACGAGTTTGCTGTCCCCGTGGACGGCGAGCGGGTGACGCTCATCGACGATGCCGGTCTCGTGATCTCGGCCTTTCGCGTAGCGCACGAGCCGGTCGAGCCCGCGGTCGGCTATCGCTTCGACTACAAAGGACGGTCGGTCGTGTTGAGCGGAGATACGACGAAGTCCGCCAACGTCGAGCGGTTCGCAGCGGGCGCCGACCTGCTCGTGCACGAGGCCCTGGCGCCGCACCTGCTCATGGTCATTACTGATGGCGCGCGAGCTGCCGGGCGCACGAACCTCGTCAAGATCATGGAAGACATCCCCGACTACCACACGAGCCCCGTCGAAGCGGCCGAGGTCGCGCACGCGGCCGGAGTCGATCATCTACTCTTCAATCACATCGTACCGCCCCTGCCGGCGGCTCCCCTGGAGGAGCTTTTCGTCGAGGGGGTCGCCGAGGCGTACTCGGGACCGGTCACGGTCGGGCGGGACGGCACTTTGGTGACCCTCGCAGCACATGCCGCGTCGATCGAGGTCTCGAACCTCCTGTAGGCGAACGCGTTCAGTTCTCGAATGGAACGCCGGAGCCCAGGCACCCGCCCGGACGATCGAGTGAGTCGGAGACCTCCCTCGTCACACCAGAGAGTCGGGACGTCTGAAACGCGCACGGTAGTCCGACGGCGAGACGCCGACCACGTGTACGAACCGCCGCCGCATGGTTTCGGTCGAGCCGAAGCCGCAGGCATCCGCGACCTGCTCCACGCTCAGCCCCTCGCGCTCGAGCAGCTGGCGCGCACGTTCCACTCGAAGCCGTTGAACGTATCGCGCCGGGGGTTCGCCCGTCTCCTGGGTGAAGACGCGTACGAAGTGACGCATGCTCATGCCCGCACGGCGCGCCAACGCGGGAACCCGGTGATCCTTGGCGGGGCTCTCGACGACGTCTGCTTGCACCTTCCGGATTCCGGGGTGCTCGGCCGTCGGCTGGTGGAGCGCTGCACTGAACTGCGACTGCCCTCCCGGACGATGCAGGAACATCACGAGCGTACGCGCCACTTCCAGGGCGGCCTCGGAGCCGAGGTCCTCCTCGACCAGCGTGACCGCCAGGTCGATGCCGGCCGTGATCCCGGCAGAGGTGTAGATGGGCCCGTCCTTGATGTAGAGCGGATCGTCCTCGACGGACGCGTCGGGCACGAGCGCGCGGAGTGCCGCGAGCGCGCGCCAGTGCGTGGTGACGCGGCGGCCCGCGAGCAGCCCCGCGTGTGCCAGGATGAAGGCGCCCGTACAGATCGACGCCACGCGGCGTACCCGCGGCGCCCGCCGCCGAAGCCAACGCGTGGTTCGTGGATCGACGTCCGCATGCGCAAAGTCGATCCCGCCGGGAACGACGAGCGTATCAATGCTCCCGCGCGCCTGATCCAGGTCGCGAACACGCAAGCCGACACCCGTTGCCGTCTCCGCTTCCGGAACCGGCCCCACGAACGTGAGCCGGTAGGCTCGTGGGTGCCCCGTCTCGCGCCTGCACTCGTTCGCCGCGGCGAACACATCCGCCGGCCCCGCGAGGTCGAGCAGCTGCGTACCGGGGAGCACCAGGAACACGATGTGGCGCATCATGTCCTCACTATGGCATGAAACGAGGGTCCAGTGCTATTCACGCCAGCCCGCATTCCAACTACACTCCGCACGAGAGGAGAACGCGATGGCCATCCTTGAGCGACCCAAGAGTGCGCTTCCGGCAAAGCTGCGAGGGCTGCATCTGTTTCACTACGGCGGCGCCCCGTGCGCGCAGCGCGTGCGCTTCGCGCTTGCCGAGAAGGGGATCCGGCGCGGGCCGGACGTTGCCTGGCGCTCGGCGGCGCCGGAGCATCTCGAGGCGGCGCCCGGGACCTACATCGGCCGGCCGGTGTCGCTACCGCGCCAGGAGAATCTGACGGAGGACTACGCCGCGATCCACCCGAACCTCGTCGTGCCCGCCCTGGTGCACGATGGCGTGCTGCACATCGAGTCGGTCGATATCATCGACTACATTGATGGTGAGCTTCCCGGTCCGGCCTTGGTACCAACGGGTGAAGACGGTGACCGCTGTCGCGCCCTCGTACAGCGCGCCGCGGAGTTGCAGCGGTCGGTCCGGTACGTGACGTACCGGTGGAGCCTCGGCGGGATCGCGAAGCTGAGTGCCAAGAAGCAGCAGGAGGTCCAACGGCTGGACTCGCCAGATTCCCCCGACCAGCTGGCCGACTTCTATCGTCGCTTCAGCAACGGTGAGATCTCCGAAGAGGCATTCGCAGAGCACGTGTCCCGTCTCGGCGAGGGTTTTACGGAAGTCGAGCGCCTGCTGGGGGACGAGCGTTCGTGGCTCTGCGGTGCGGAGTTCTCGATGGCAGACGTGCTCTGGGCAGTGAAGGTCGTACGCATCAGCGAGGCCGGCTACCCGTTCGCGACGGCCTTCCCGCGCCTTCAAGCCTGGTTCGACCGCGTACGTGCGCGCCCGACCTTCCAGGAAGCCATCGGTGGCGACCTGGGGGTGGCGTCCAAGTTTCTACGCGCCCGGGGTGCGGTGCAGAACCTGCTCGGCCGTGGGCTTCAGCAGCTCGCGACCTGAGTCCTACCGCGAAGGAGGGGTGTCGATGACGTGGCTCGGAAATCCGCGCAGGCTGACACGTGATCTCGTCGAAGGAGTACTCGCTGGATGTTCGCGGAGCCACTCGCCGCCCTGGATGACGCGGTGACGCAGGCCGCAGACCGAGGACGCGATGCGACGCCGCTCCTGCTCTGGCGCTTCGCTGCATTCGAGGTGCGGGAACGGCTGCGGAGTGCCCGGCGTCGGCTCGGCCTCCTCAAGCTCCGCGATCTGACGCCCGAGGCCTATCGCCTGCCAGACAGTGCCCTCGCGCGGTCGGCGTTCGAACTCGCACGCGGAGTGTCGCCGCCGCTCCTGTTGAATCACGCGGTTCGGACCTACCACTTCGGCGCGATCCTGGCCGCGCGTGACGGTGTGCCACTCGATCGTGAGCTGCTCTACGTGGCGTCGGTACTCCACGACCTCGGCCTGACCTCGTCGCACGAATCCGAGCCCGGTTCGTTCGAGTGGGTGAGCGCGCGGCTGGCGCGAGCGTTTGGTATGGCACAAGGGATGGAACCGCCGCGGGTGGATCTATTGCACGATGCCGTCGCGCTCCACAGCTCGGTCGGCATTGCGAACACACGCGAGCCCGAGGTGGCGATGGTGCACTACGGTGCGGGCGCCGATCTGTTCGGTGCCCGGCTCGACGAGATCCCGAAGCTCGACATGGCGCGCATCCTCGACGAGTGGCCTCGCTGCGGCTTCAGCACCGAGTTTCCACGCTGCCTCGAGCGACAGGTCGAACTCAAGCCGCAGAGCCATATCGCAGGAGCAATGGGCCTCGGTCTCGGAGACCGCGCCCGAGCAGCCCCCTTCGCCGAATAGGGAGGGAAGCGGGCGACACATCCGATGAGTTGGAGACGTTGAAATGCCGCTGCTCCCGGGCGGCTCATTGCTCCACGCAGTACGCGTGGAGCGTCGTGTCAGTGCACGCAACGGCAGTGCCCCCCCAGAAGGTACCGTCGATCCGCACCGTCCTGGAAGCACGCAGCCCCATACCGGTTGTCAGCGTCCAATCGTCGCAAGTATCCGCCACGGGTACGTCCGTCAGCTCGAGCGAGCCTGTCCACACGCCAGTGGTCACGCTCGCGTACGTTCCATCACCATGCTGCCAGATACCGCTCTCGAGCAGATCGGTGGATGCCGAAGCATCGATCAACTGCTGGCCAGTTCCGACAATCTGACCATCGGGACGGACGTAGGTGGTGCCAGCGCCCAACAGAGCCGAGGCCGCTTGCCCCGTGTCGGCCAGGAGCGCAACGACCGTTCCCGTCCCGGCAGGCTTGTCGGCCTCGCACTGCGCGTCCGCGTCGTTGCCCGGTAGATACGGCGCATTCGTGAGAAAGATCCGCTTACCGCTCGCTGGCGCGGCGGCGAGTGCCGCGGTCTTCGTATTCATGAGGCAGTAGAGCGACCGCGGATCGGCGCATCCCGCGGTAAACCGCGTCGACCACTCACCGGGCCCGGCCGCTGGAGCCCCGACCGTTAGGGTGCCCACGCCGGTCCAGTCGGTGCACGTGATGCCCGCGGCACCACTCGGGAAGGTCCCGGTCATGCTGAAGTTACTCGAGGCCACACCGGTCTCGTTGATCATCGGCGGGTTCAACACGACATTGGCGCCTGTCAGACCCGCAATCGTGTCCGCGAACGGCCGGCCGTCCAGACGGATGAAACCCCGCGCTGCCCCGAGGCGTGTCGTGGCAAGCGAAGACGAGTCCGATGTCCACGCCACGAACGCATCGCCCGCCAGGTTGTTGATGCCGGTGTCGGTCGCGATGTCGTTGCACACCTGATCGTAGGCCGTGGCTCCACCCAGGTCCGTCGCATGCGACGTCGAGGTGACGAACACGAGGTTATGGGTCTGAGCGTTGAATGTCGCGTTCACGAACGTGAGATCGTTGACCTGGATCTGACAGTCGCGCGCGGCGCCGACGCATCCCCCACCGTCGAAGCCCTGGAAGTACGAGTCGTCGCCGTTGGCCGTCCGCGCCTCGAGCGTAACGAACGTGCCGATCGGGACGGCCTTCGCGCAGGGCGACTCGCAGGTATCGCCAGACGGTTGGAACGTCACCGTCCCGGTACCGCTGCCGACGTTCGTCACGACGAGAAGAACTTCTCCGGGGGCCGCGCAGAAGTCGGTGCGCAGCTCATGACCGACGGTGGGCAAAAGCGTCGCAGCACGAGGCGCCTGGAACCGGAATATCTCCTCCACCGCGCACTCGTGCTGGCGAACCAGACACCGTGCCAGATCCTCGAAGGTCGCGAGTGTGGCCACACCGAAGTCCCGACACGGCACCTCGAGGGCGGCGGTGCCCATCGCCTCCCCCGCGCCAAGTTGCGCGAAGATCTCGCCGCAGCGTTTCTCGATCGACGAGGCCAGCTTCATCTCGGCTTTCGGAATCTTGCTGCCCAGTTCCTTGTCGCACGTCTTCTGCGCTTTGGCGGTACATTTCGGATCGCCCGGCTTCTTCTGAACGCACCCGAAGAGGGTCGTCGTGCATTTGGCGAGGCTTTTCAGTTTCGCTGCCACGAACTTGGCGCCCGCCTTCTTGAACGCCTTCTGGCACTTGTCGAGCGCTTTGCCGAGCCCTTTGGGATCACCGACGTGCCCCATCCCGCCGAGATCTTCGAGGCAGGAGCCGCCCCGCTGCGACACCCCTAGCGCGCTGGCGATCTGCCCTGCTCGTGCCATCTCGTAGTTGAACATCCTCTCGGCATGGCACTCGTGCTGGCGCCGGATACACTCCCCGACCGACGCCACGTCCGTGAGCGGAACACCGTAGTCGTTCTCGCACGCGCTCCCGAGGTCGTCGTAGAAGAGCCCGTCGGCACTCGACACGTCGGCGAAACTCTCGCACTTCTTCGCGATCGACGACAGAAGCTTGGCACGCTCCTTCGGAGCCTTCGTATCGACAGCGTCGGCACACTTGGCGAGGACCTTGTCGATGCACTTCTGATCACCCGGCTTGGTCTGAATGCACTTGAACAGCGCATCGTAGCATTTCTCGAGACTCTTCAGGGTCTTGGTCGAGAACTTCGCGCCTGCCTTGGTGATGGCTTTCTGGCACTTGTCCGCCGCCTTCGCCGCCGCGGGATCGGGAAGCGCCGACGCGTGTACCAACGACGCTGCAGCAAGGGCAGCGACCACGAGTAGCGATACGAGATGAGCGCAACGGAACCGGTCGATCATACGACCTCCTAGGGGTTGCGCTCCGGTGGGGAACGCCGGAACACAACGATACTCGTTCGGGTCAAGGAGATGCAAGTATCCTTGGACGACCGTGTGCGCCGAAGCGGCGCAGCGGAAGTTCAGAGCTTACGGTAGCCCTCGCGCGCGCCTAGAGGACGTTCACACGCCCCGGCGCGACGCAAACGCGACCTCATTGGCTGCTCGACGCGGCTTCGTGCTACAATGGCGAGAACCTCACGCGCGGAGATTGATTGATCGTGACGAGCGTCCATGACTCCATCCCCGAAGGCCTGAAACTGGAGGTCGAGGCGGCACTCGCATGGTTCAACCGCCACGCAGACACCGAGTTCGAGGTGACCGGCATCGTGGATCCGGAGGCCGCGCTCGAGATGTCGGGATCTCGGGAGATTCGGCTGATCCTGTGCGGCGGAGATCGCTGCGAGCCACGGTCGTTTCGGGTCACGCGCCGCGGTGACGACTACGACGTCGCGCTGCTCGACGACGACGCGCCAATCGCAGTCGATGGCCCTCCACCCGCAGAACTCGACCCACCACCGGGTGCGCTGCGTGAGTGGCTCGATCGCAGACTCGCCGGGCATGCATTCCTCGTGCTCGTCTTCTATCGCGGCTTCTGGTGACCGCCCTGTCGCTCCGAGTTGCGGGGCTATGTGAAGCACGGCGTCGCCGAGAAGGTGCGGGCGGCGGGCGGCGAGATGTACGCGATCTCGAGCGAACCCCAGACGCTCGCGGGTCGGGCGGCGACTGACTGGCATCTGGACTTCGAGACGATCGGCGATCCCCACCACGAGATCTCCGGCGCCTGTCGCGAGCGCGGATGGATCGACGTGTTCGTCAATGAGCGCCTCGAGTTCCTGGAGGTGACCACCAAGTACGCTGTCGACTGGGCACCGACGCACCCGAAAGGCTACTACCAACCCGGCGTGCTTGCGCTGACGCGAGACCGCGTGCTGTACCGATGGCGGAGCGTACCCACCCACAAGAACATGGGTGGTGCGACCGAACGACCGACGGCCGAGCACGTGTGGGCGAAGGTCGCCGCCGCGCTCGAGAGCAGTGCCGGCACTGCGGATGCGGCGCTCGACACCGAACCGGTGCTCGACTCGTTCGGCATCCCGTGGCCGATCTTCGCCGCGCTCCTCGTCGCCAACGGCTGGTTTGTGACCGCGCGCGGCTTCAAATCACGAGCACACGTCGCGCTCGCCGGACTCCGACTCATCGCGTTCTCGGGGGCCTGGCTCGCCGCCTTCGCCTGGCTCCCAGTCGCCCCCGTCGCGTTGGCCCTCGGCGGCTGGGGCACCTACATCACGCCCAAGGTGCGCTGGGTCGGTCAAGAGTTCCAGAACGTGAAAGTGTAGCGACCCGCGACCCTGAATCATCACCCGGGGAACTGCCCTGTGAAGTCACCGTCCTCCGGCTGCTACGCTCGCAGTTGCGCCACTCGGCCCACCGAATCAGATGCAGGCGCAGGCTCTAGGAAACGTCCCGAAGTTGGCGTCGGCAGCACAGGTGGTCGCCGGTGACGTGACGCGGATGGGCCTGTCGTCATACACACATCCGATCCCGAACGCCCCGGCAGCGTCGATGGGAGTGTCCCCACCTTGCCCCAGTGCCACCATCACCGCGGCGCAGTTCGCCAAGCTACCGCCGCTGCCGGCGTGGTCTCGGGTGCCCGCCAAGTCGCAGGACAAGCTCTGAGCGGCACAAATCCCGTCGCAAGATTGTCCCACCGCTGAGAGAAACCAACAAAAGCCTCCGACCTCCGCACCACCAAGGTCGGCGCACGTCAGCGGCTCCAGACTGGCCACGATGTCGGCGACGGTAGCGTCGAGCTGCGCCTCTATGGTGGCGGTATCGCCCGTGGTCGTGCAGACCGTGTCCGGCTTGCCCGGGTCCGCCTTGGCTTCGACTTTCGCGAAGCAGCCCTTCGAAGGATCGGCGCCACCCTCGAACTTGTTGATGACCTTCGCCTCACAGTCGGCCTGCTTTTGCGCGCAATTGTCAGGCTTCTTCGCACACTTCTCCCGACACTTGAGCAACCCCGCCAGCTTCTTGCTCACACACTTGTATTTGCCAGCGAGACACTTGTTCTTGTCCACGCCCGGCACGCCCTGGGCGTGCACCGGGGAGGCAACGAACGTGAACGCGACGACGAGAGCGGCGAGTGCGATGCGAGCCATGAGTATCCTCCTTCGAGACCGCGCGGGCGGCCTTGGGCCGCTCGGCGCTGCAAGTGTCGCACACGCCAGCGTCGTGGGTCCATCGGCTCAGCAGGCTGCACCTGCTCCATCCTGGCACGGTCCGACCGGAGCGCCCGATCAGAGCAGGAGGGACGGGAAGCACACTTCCTTCTCGCGCTTCGGATCGACGCGCTCGCGCCCGAGCAGGTTGGCCGCGTACAGTCCGGGCGCGACCACCGTCTTGGGCTGGAGCGCGCACTCACCCGCGGGATTGAAGTAGATCGCGCAGTCCTCCTCGTCGCGACACTTCCTCCCGGGGATCGCGGTCGTCTCGTCGCAGGCCTTCTTGAGGGGCTTCGCCCCGTAGCAGAGGAAGTGCGCACCGGGATGCTGCGGCGCGACACCGTCGATGGCGGTCGCGAGACACAGGCGCTTCGGCGCTTTCAGCTGAAACGCCTTGTCGCCGACCGTATAGACGTCGTCGAGCAGCTTCGCGAGGGCTTTCGGAAAGCGGGTGAGACACGGGCCATCGATGCCGCCGAGCCCGCAGTCGGTAGTGGACTTGCAGGCGGTGGCCGGATCGCGCACGCAGACTTTCTTTACGAGCTTCACGCCGTAGCACTTGTAGGTGTCGACGTTGGTCACCCCGGGCGAATCGACCGGCCCGGCGCCGCTGGTCGCGGTAGCCGCCATGAGCCCGACGACTTTCTTCGTGGAAACGACCGTGATCCCGAGCGCGTTCTGCACTGCGAGGAGCGGCTGCTTCTCGTGCTTCGGTGTCTTTGCGCAGGTGCCTCCCGGACAATCACTATCGGCCGCGCAGGGCGCGTAGCTCGCGCCGCCGTCACAGCTCTTCTTCGTCTCCTTGATCTTGTAGTCGCGCAGGTGCGTCGCGCCATCCACCGGCGCCGCACCCGGGAGCACACCCGGCGCGCCGACACGATCGACGCTCCATCGACCCCCATCAGCCGGTGGAACTCATTGCTCGACGCAGTACACGTGGTGGTTCGCGGCGTTGCACATCCCCGTTCCGTTGCTCCAATAGGGCTTCGTGCGACGTCGTCGATCGAGTCTCGAATGTCTACTGCTTGAGTTTCTTGTCAACCGGGACCACGACAGTCGCTGTTCCCGCCGCATCGAGTACCGAGAGGCTGCACGCTAGCTGTTTCGCTGACGTGCCCTTGCCGTCGGAACGTACGATGGTGCAAGCCCACGCGAGCGCTGTCGCTCCTACGCCGCACGTCTTGACCTTGCCTGGACCCACGCTGACGTTGGGGCAGGTAACGCTTCCGCCGCCGCTGGCCTGGGGCCTCATATCGATGACGATCGTCTTGTCGGTCAGGTTCATGCAACTACACTCCAGGCCGCCGTCGCCACCCTGGACCGGTACAGACGCCAAGCCGTTTGCGGCCAACGTCACTCCGGGGAAAAGGCCCAATGCGATTGCGGCAGTCGCCGCGACAAGTGCGAATCTCATGAGGTGCCTCCTGGTGGGGGAAAATCCCCTTGGTGGTGGACCACCCTCCGATACCGGACGTGTCGCTGTCAATACGAACGGGTGGCACCCCCGAGATGTCTCTGCTCCCGGTGCGGCCTCTGTTGCTCAATGAGGTCCTGTGAGGGTGGTGACAAAGTCGTGACAAGATTCTCGTCTGCTGCCCGCCTACCGAAACCGGCGGCGCCATAGCCTTCCCTGTGGCGGGCTCATGGGCGCCCCGCACACCGCCCGACCCTCTTGGACCAAGCCTTCTCCAACCACTGCGCGTACCCGCTACCTCCAAGTGCCGCGAAATGGTACAAGACGCTCATGGATCTGCCGGTTGTATTGCGAACAGGGGAAGACGGCCTCCTGGTAGCCGAATGCCCGGCGATTCCCGGCTGCATCAGCCAGGGACGCACGCGCGACGAGGCCCTCCAGAACATCCGAGAGGCCATCGAGCTCTGCCTGGAGAACCAGTCATCCGAGGGCTGGCAGCTCCCGGCAGAATGCGAGATCGTCCGAATAGCGGTCGGCAGCTAGACGAGTTCCTCACTCTCCTCGACTAGCGAAGCTCAGCCTCTCTGCCACGCTACAAGTGCCCCCGGCGTGACTCGAACACGCGGCACCAGGATTGGGAATCTTATGCGAGACGTTCTCTGAGGTGCTGTGAGGTGCGCTCAGGTTCAGATTCCGGGGGTTTCGCCTCCGACACGTGCCGTAGCGTCACATGAGGTTCCGTGAGCGTGGTGACAAAGTGGTGACCACTCAGCGATGGCGCTGCCCCCGGGGCGTCGGGGCACTCCCGGCACGTACAGCTCACGGGCGCGGCGGATCTCGCGAATCCCGCGGCGAACCGATCGTCAAGCCACACCTCGCGGTCCACGCGCGGCCCCGATCTCGCCAGCGCGGTCAGCCTGGCGCCGCGACGACACCGGCGCCGCGAAGCGCCTCGATCCGCTCCGCAGAGTAGCCGAGCTCCGCGAGAATCTCCTCGGTGTGCTCACCGATCGCAGGGGCCTTTCCGGCCGGGCGTTTGGCGCTGTCGAGCTTGATCGGGCTGTCGACCGTGCGGAGGCCGGCGGCGCCTTCGATCGGGCGCAGCAGGTCGTTCACCTGCATCTGGGGATCGTTCGGCACGTCCTCGCTCTTCGCCACGACGCCGAACGTGACGCCGTGGGCGTCGAGATCGCGTCGCCACTCCTCGAGCGGGCGGCTTGCGAACACCTCGTCCAGGATGGCGACGAGCTCCGCCGCGTGCTCGCGGCGCGCGGGCAGCTCGGCAAAGCGTGGATCATCCTTGAGCTCCGGGCGTCCGACCGCGTCGCAGAGGCTCCCCCATTGTTGCGCCTCCTGCACCATTGCCAGATAGAACGCACCGCCATCGCTACAGACATACGGCGTGACACAGGCGTTCGGTGTCGTGGCGTGCGTCGGCGGCACGAAGGGTTCGGCGCCGCAGAGGGCTGCCTGCACGTAGAGGCCATTCGACCAGACGCCGTTCGCGATCAGCGAGCTCCGCACACGCTGGCCCCGGCCGGTCCGCTCGCGATCGTAGAGCGCGAGCATGATGGCGCCGAAGAGCGCCATGGCGCTCGGATGATCGCCCATCCCCGGAGTGGCAAGGCCGTACTCACCGCCGCCGGGCCGGACGGCGTCCATCAGGCCCGAGCGCGCCCACCACGCGGTAGCATCGAAGCCCGGTTTCTCGACTTCGTCGCCGACGTCGCCGTAGCCGGTCGCGTGGGCGTAGACCAGACGCGGGTTGAGCGGGCCGAGGTCCTCCCACCGCATCTGCAGCGCCTCGAGGACGGAGGGGTGGAAGTTGGTGATGAACACGTCCGCCCGCCGCACCAGCTCGCGCGCGACCTCGCGCCCCTCTTCCTTCTTGAGATTCAGCGCGATCGACTTCTTGCCGCGCCCGGTCAGTACCCAGCAGTACGGCATCTCACACGCCGGGAGCGGCTTCAGCTTGTCGAGGTAGCGATGGGGGTCACCCATGCCAGGAGGCTCGATGTGAATGACGTCGGCGCCGAAGTCGCCACAGACGGTCCCAGCCGCTGGCCCGAAGATGAAGCTCGCAAGCTCGACGACACGAATACCCTCAAGAATGTAGTTGGCCATAGCGTGCAGCTATAGGAGGCGTACGTTCTGAGCTCAAACCATCCGCGGCTCCACGCCGATGCCCCTAAGTGCCCCCGGCGTGACTCGAACACGCGGCACCAGGATTAGGAATGTCCTCCCGCGACTTCTGTGAGATCACGTCAGGCCAAAGCACCCTACCGCAAGCGGCGCGTGCGTAGGTAGCCGACCAGGGCGAGCACGGTCAGCGCTGCACAGCTCACGCCGAACAGGTCCCCGACCCGTGCATAGGGCGAGCGCCCACGAGCGGGGACGACGTGCGTCAGAAGCACATCCTCGGTGAGCGCCGCGCTGTGCGCGACGACGCGCCCAAGCGGATCGACGACGCCGGAGGGCCCTGAGTCCGACACCCGGATCAGGTACATGCGCTGCTCGACGGCGCGGAACGCGGCGATGTCGAACTGCTGCCAGGCGAAACCAGCGTCGGGGACCCAGCTGTCGTTCGAGGGGTTCACGAGGTAGACCGCGCCGTCGGCGACACGCTGTCCCGCTAGGTGCGGCAGCAGCGCCTCGTTGCAGATCAAGATGCCGGCGTTCCCGGCCCGCGTGGGCAGCGGCGGCGTGAACCCGCCCGGCGTGAATGCAGCCACCGGACCGAAGCGGCGGCGCGCCAGCTCGACGCGTAGCGGGGAGTACTCCATGAACGGTAGCAGGTACTGCTTGTCGTAGCGCGCGACACGCGTGCCATCGGGGGCAAGCACATAGACGCTGTTCCAATAGGGGGGAGCGCCGTCCGCGCCACCGGCGCGTGGGGCGCCGACTACCAGCTCGGCATCGTGACGGCGAACCCCGCTGGTGAGCGCCGCGCCGTAGAGATCCTCCTGCTCGAGAAAGAACGTGAGCGCGACCTCGGGCCAAAAGACGATCTCGGGACGGCCGCGATCGAACGCCTGGTGTGTGAGCCCCAGATAGGCTTCGAGCGTCCGGCCCGGCCCATCGGCGTTCCAGCGCGTCGCCGCGTCGAGGTTCGCCTGGGCGATTGCGATCGGGACGGGCGTGGCCACCAGCGGGTCGCGCCCCGCGGAGCGGACGACCAACGCGCCGTACGCGAGCGTCAGTCCGAGCGCCCCGGCCGCCAGACCGACGCCCAGCCATGAGCGGCGCGCGACGGAACGCCCGCGCCCGAGCGCGAGGACGATCTCGGCGCCCGCGGCGTTCACGACGGCGAGCACGAACGAGACCCCGTAGACGCCCGTCAGCGACGCGATCTGAATCACGCTGGTGACCTCTGCCTGCGAGTAGCCGAAGGTTCCCCACGGCGAGTTGCCGACGTAGACGATGCTGCCGTTCAACAGCCGACCGCGCGCCAGTTCGGCGGCAACCCACGCCGCGCCCGTGAGGAGCGGGGCCGCGGCGCCCGCACGCGCAACGACGCACGGGTACACGGCCGCAAACGCCACGTAGTAGGGCGCGGCCATGACACCTGTGACCAGCAGAAAGAGCCCGATGCCGACGGCGATCGGCTGGTGGAAGTAGTGGGAGACCGCACCCGGCATCCAGGTCCCGACGCCCCAACCCACCGCGAGCGTCCACAGCAGGCCGAGGCCCAGGCGACGCCGCAGCGACGCATCGCGAATGGCGACCAGTAGCGGGACGAGCGCGACCCAGGCCAGCCAGCGCGCCCGCACCGGCGGAAACGCCAGCGCATAGAGCGCCGACGAGGTCACGGTCAGGACGAGTGCGACGACACGCGACTCCACCATCGACGCGCCGCGGGAATCTGCAATCGACGCCATGGATGAGGAGCGCGTACTCGCGGCGATCCTACTTCTTCTGCGCCTGGTACTGGAGGCCGTCGTCCTTCTTCACCTCGGTCAGCGTCGCGCCGATGCAGAGGCCATTGCTCGTGATCAGTTGCATCGTCGGCGCCGTGTTCCCCGAGAGCGCGGCGACCAGGCCAGTCGGGAGACTGATCAAACCCTTGGTGGCCTTGTTGGCACCCTTCACGTCAGCCTTGCCCTTCCCGGGATCGCCGGCCTTGTACCCGAGCTTGGCGATGCCGTCGGAAGTGCTGGCCTTGTCCTTGTAGCCAAAGCCCTTGTCGCCCTTCGCCTTCCAGCACGGTTTCCCGGCGCACAGCTGACCGCCTCGCGCGATCTCGAAGCTCTCGAGCAGCGTATCGCCATCGTCGTACAGGCAGAGTGCCACCGCAGTCGCGCCGGTCACCGGGGCGCCGAAGGCCGCGGCCGTGGTCGCGCTCGCCACCTTCTTCCACTGCAGCTTCAGCTTCTCCTTACCCAGATTCTTTTCATTCGACTGGAGCTTCGCCTGGGCCGCTACCAGACAGCCGGGCACCGGCGCGGCGGCACACACCGGCGTCTCGCAGGCGTCGCCGACGCCGTCGTCATCGGTATCCGTCTGGGCCGTGTTCGGCGCGGTCGGGCAGTTGTCCTGCGTGTCGGGTACGCCGTCGTCATCGCCATCCGCGACTCCCGTCACGGCCACGATCAGCTGGTCCTCACACGTCGCGGGCGCCGGGCATTCATCGGCGATGCCGGGGAAGCAGCTCGCCGGCTGACGCAGGATGCAGCGCCGGCAGTCGGCGTCCGTGGCGCACCCGACGCTGGTATGCTTCGCGCACAGCGAGGTTGCGACGATACAGACGTCGTCCTCGCACGCCGCGCCGCTGCCGCAGGCGCCGGGGTCGTTCGGATCACAGGTGGGCATGCCGAGATCGCAGCGGCCGGCCGGGCTGAAGAACACCTGGCTCTCGTCGGAAACTTCGAGCGGGTCGTGCCCGCCCTCCGGCGCCACCGCACCGATCACCGTCGCGCGGCCGGTGCAGAAGTCGAAGCTCTGCAGGATGAGATCGGTCGCGTTGCCGTCGTTGTCGAGATCCTGTCCGCCCTGCTCGGATTCGAGGGTCAGGAATTTCACCACACTGCCGCTCACGGAATAGGGCTGGCGCGGGTCGCACGCTTCGAGCGCACACGGAATGACCGCTTGGCCGGTGTTCACCAGCGTACCGGACACGACGTCGAAGACCTGCAGGACGTCGTCGAGCGCGTCGGCGTCGCCGGTCAGCAGGTCGTTGCTGACGCTGTTCAGATTGGTGTTGCCCTCTGCCGCCTCGCTCGTGCGGAACGCGATCAACTGCACGTCGCCGCAGGCGCTCGCGGCCGCGTCGCCGATGATGACATCCGCGGCGGCCTGACGGACGCCGGCCGTGCACGACGTGACCGGGCCGGCCCCGGGCGTGCAGGGCACGAGGGTAGCGACGTCGTCGAGCGCGTAGACCTGCAGCACCAGGTCGAGGGCGTCCCCATCGCCGTTCAGCCCGCCCGGGCTGGCGCCCTGCGCCGCCTCGCGCGTCAGGAGGGCGGCGGTCGCGTCGGCCACGACGACCGTGTCCGCCGCCTGCTGCGTATGCGCCCACGAGCTGCCACCGCCCGTGCAGGTCGTGCCGACCGAACCCGCAACGCGGTGAAACGCGGCGACGGCATCGTTCGGGTCGGCGTCACCGTTGAGATCGGCCCCCTCGCCAGCCTCGGAGACCAACGCGCCGATCCACGTCGGCGACATCGTGACCGCCGTCGCGGCGCAGCGCAGGTTCTCGACACTACCGCTTCCGGACCAGCGCTGCACAACGTCGTCGTCGGTATCCCCGTCATCGTTCAGCGAGCCCTTCGGGCAGGCCGGCGTGGCCGCTCCGCCGACCGCCGCCTCGGGCCGGAGGAACGCGGCCGCGCCCGCAGCGACCGTCACGGCCTCGGCCGGACAGAGCGTCGTCACCGCCCCGGTGGTGGCGTCGATCGCTTCGAGCACGGTGTCGTCGAGGGCATCATCGTCGAACAGGAGATCGTCGATGCCGAGGGGATCGGCGGGATCGGTCCCGCGGACGAAGACATCCGCCACACCGTTCACGTCGCCGACAACCAGGTTGGTCGCATTGACGGCAAAGGCCAGCAGCCCGTTCGCCGCGATCGAGGGATCTGTCGGTGAGATCAGGTCCGCTTCCACTCCCCCCGGTCCGAGACTCACGCGCTCGGTCACGCCCGTCATCCGGTCGTGAACGAACATATCGTATGTCGCATTCGTGTCGCCGCCAGGCCCGAGAAGATTGGTGGCGAGGCTGGCAAACCCAACGAACCGCCCGTCGGCTGAGATGCTGGGCCCGATAGCCGAATTGTTCGCCTGCAGTCCTCCCGGTCCCACGCTCACCCGCTCGGTCGTTGCCGTCAGCCGGTCGTGGACGAAGACGTCCGCCACCGCATTCGTGTCACCGCCAGGCCCGAGAAGATTGGTGGCAAGAGCGCTGAACGCCACGAACCGCCCGTCCGCCGAGATCGAGGGGGGATCGAAGGAGCTTGCATCCGCTTCCAGCCCTCCGGGCCCGACGCTCACCCGCTCGGTCACGTCCGTTTGCCGATCGTGGACGAAGATGTCCTGCACCGCGTTCGTGTCGACGCCGGGTCCAAGAAGGTTCGTGGCATCGCTGGCAAACACCACGAACCGCCCCTGCGCCGAAATGGCCGGACTAAGGACAGTACCGTTGCCTTGCGCTGCCGGCGCGTCACTCACGCGCTCGGTCGAAGGCACGCAGGCCGGCACCGCCACGCCGTCCTCCTCACAACGATCGTGCACGAAGATGTCCGCAGCGAAGTTCGTGTCAGGGACGACCAGATTCGTGGCATCGCTCCGGAACGCCACGAATCGCCCGTCCGCCGAGATCGCCGGGACCCCCGAGAAGCCGTTGCCCTGCACCGCGAGCGGCGCGTCGCTCACCCGCTCCGTGCCAGCTGTCTGCCGGTCACGGACGTAGACGTCGTCCACGCCGTTGGTGTCTTCGAGCGGCCCGAGCAGGTTCTGGGAGCTGCTCTGGAAGGCCACGAACCTCCCGTCGGGCGAGATCGCCGGCAACTGCGACGCTTCAGCCACGAGTTCCGGCGTGTCGGTCTGCCGGTCGTAGACGAAGACCTCGCTGGAGGGGAACGCCTTGGAGAACGCAACAAATCGTCCCTCCGCCGCGATCATAGGGCTGAGCGAGGCACCGCTAGCGCCGACCGTCCCCGGAAGCAGCGTGGTGAGCCGTGTGCTCATGGCCGCCTCCGCGCTGCGTACGAACACGCGGCCACCGGAGACCGCCAGGGGCTGCCCGTCGATCACGGGCGCCGCGTCAACGGCGCGAAGCGGGGCAGCATAGGTCGTCTCGCCGACTCCGAGGCGAAAGATCCGCAGGATCGCATCGGCAGAATCCTCGTCGGCGTTCACGACGCAGCGATCCTGATCCATCTCCGACTCGAGAAACGCCTGCACGTCGTCCTCGACCGCCACCGCCGGAAAGCTGAACGGCGGCTGGCGGACATTGATGATGCTCCGCCCGCTCACCCCGCAACCCGCCGGGGCCCCGAGGTCCTGCTCGACGCCGGAGGTACGGTCGCGCAGGGTCGCCACCGTGTCGAGGAGATCGCCGTCGCCGTTGAGATCCTGCCCGACCACTGCCTCGCTCGCGGTGAAGCCGCGGAGCGACGCGGTCTTGTCGCGGAGCGAGCTCAAGTTGACCGGAGGCTCGGCCTCGAACGCGTAGTTCACGCACGGCCCGTCCCCGCCGCAGTCGGCCGTGCAGATCGCGCTCGTCTCCTGGCACATCCCGTCGAGCGGTGCGGTCCGCGCTCGCGGTAGCAGGAAGGCGCCCGTGTCGACCTCTCCGCTGAAATCGAAGAGCGCACCACAGGGCCCGTCGTTTCCACAGTCGGTGTCCTCGTCACACGTCTTCGTCGGTTTGCCGACGCAGGTCGTCGGACAGAACCCGCCCGGGCAGTCCGCGGGCACGTTGCACGGCTCCTCGTCGTTCGTCCCGCCGTCGCACGTCCCGAACCGCCGCCCGAGGCGCAGAATGGTGTAGGGTGCATCCACCGAACCGAAAAGAGAAACGACATCCAGGCTCGGCATGCTCGGGTCGAGTTGCGGCTCGAAGATCGGCGGCAACTTCCCGCCCTCCGGCGTATACGAGCTCGTGAAGACGGAGTCCGGAATCTCGAACGGGAGCGGCGATAGCACGCGCGCGCGCAGCAAGCGCGGCACCGGCACCGCGTTCGACACCAGCACGCTCTGCCAGCTCATCGGCAGCAGGAGATTGCCGGCGGTATCGACGCTGAAACGCAGATTCGTGGCGGTCGGGTTACACGGGCCGGGCGGATCGTCGACGGCCGAGAGCTTGTAGCAGTCGTTGGCGTAGTTGTTCGGCGGCGGCAGCGCCGTGAAGTGCGGAAAGTTGCCGAGCGGGACCGCCGTGCCGCAGACGCCGTCATTGGCGTAGAGATCATCGACGCACGCGCGCAGCCCGACCTGGGCGGCGCAGGTATCGGTCGCGAGCCCGCACGGCAGCGGGTCGCCGGGGGTGCCGACCGCGATCGCCGCCGGCCCCGCCAGGGTCTCGTCCTCGGTGCCGGCCACGCAGGCGCCACCCGGACAATCGCTCCCCTGCATGCAGCGCTTGCCGTCATTGCCACCGCCACTGCACGTCGACCGCGTGTCGGGGAAGCGGAAACTCACGAAGCGCTGTCCGTTGTGCTCCACGATCGCGACCCCGGCATCCGTGCCGGCGACACACGTGGCCGAGCCGGCACCGGTGAGCTGCGCGGCGCAGGCCGCGAGCTGTGGCGCGATGGCGGAGCAGTCGGCGGCGGCCGTCAGCACGACCGCGTTCTGCTCCCCCGTTGCCGGCTGGAAGACCACCGTCACGACGTGATCGGCCGCCGTTGCCGTCAGGCCCGGCCCGCCGTCGCAATCCCGCAGCGTCACCTCTACGTGCTCCCCCGGCGCCGCAAACGGCCGGTTCGCCGCCCCGGCCGTGCCGTTGAAGGCCTTGGCTCTGCGGTCGACCAGATTGCAGCCCGCGTCGGCGTCGCCGGCGGGCTGTGCAGCGACGAGCACGAGCGCGACAAGAGCTATAAGAGGATACGGCGAAGAGACGGGATTGCAGAGATGGGGCAAGTGATCCTCCTGTCTGTCGATGTAGACACGCGGCGGCACGCCCCGCGGAGGTTACGGCGAGCGCCATCTTCGTAAATCTACCCGCGCAAGTCAACAAATTTCGAGACTTCCAGGGAGCCGACCCGTTCTGGGAAGGGCGTGCGGCACCCGGCCCCGGATCACCAGACGCCGCTCCTCGCGCGCGGCGGAGTGCGTTGCAGCCGCACTCGTTCCGTAGCTATAAGCGGTCGGTGCGCCTGCCCTACCCCCTGCTCTGCACGCTCCTCGGCGTACCCCTCGCCTGGCTGCCGATGCTCGTTCACGGGCCGATTCCGGAGAAGTTCGACCTGCTCTACATCCAAGGAGCCATCGCGGTCTGGGCCTTCTATGGGGCACGCATGATGATCGGCTTCCTGGTCGGTGTCACCATCTGGCCTCGTCGGTGGTACCTCCGGGGTCCCCTCTGTGGTGCGCTCGCGATGTTCCCCGTCGGCATCATCGCGCTTGCGACGCCCGGCTGCGGCGCCAGATGAATGTCGCTCAACGTGACCACCGGTTCGGTGGTCGGGATGCTGGTCGCCGGACTCGCCTACGCGCTGACGCGCCGCCAGCACGCGTATGACGACACCGCCTGAGGCGTGGCAAAGCACGACCGGCACGCTGACTGACGTGGCCATGCCTCGCGATGCGACGGCCTCGCCGCAACTGTCCACCCTGGCGCAACGTATGGCGGCCGCGGGCGCGAACCTGACGGTCGAGACGCCGGACAGCGTGCCGATCACGATCGGCACCGGGGCGTCGGCGGCGCGGGTAATCTTTCACCGGCCCGGCGCCGTCCGTACGTTGCTTCGCGGCGATCATCTGGCGCTGGCCGAGGCCTACCTGCAGGGCGAGATCGACGTCGAGGGAGATCTCCGGCAGGCGCTCTTCGTCACCGATCATCTCGACTTCGATCGTCGCTCACGGATACGCGAGGTGCTGGTCTGGCTGCGCCTCGCCCTCGACCGCCGACGCTTCACTCGCCGTTCGATCGCGCATCACTACGACCGCCCGGCAGAGTTCTTTCTGCGCTGGCTCGACCCGTCGCGATCGTACACGCACGGCTTCTACGCCAGCCCGGACGAGGACCTCTCCCGCGCGCAAAAGCGGAAGCTGCAGTACGCCATCGACGCACTCCGGCTCGCGCCTGGGATGGACGTCCTCGACATGGGATGCGGCTGGGGATCGTTCATCGATTACGCCGGGAGTCGGGGAATCCGTGTCCACGGCATCACGCTCTCACGCGAGCAACATGCGTTCGTGTCCGAACTGATCCGCGAGAAGAACCTGCCCTGCACGGTCACGTATGTGGACTTCCTCGACTACCAACCGCCGTGCGCCTTCGACGGTGCGGTCTTCATGGGGAGCCTGGAGCACATGCCCGACTACCGCTACCTCGGCCGCTTTCTCGGTCGCCATTTGCGGCCGCAGGCCGGCGCGTACGCCGATTTCGTGACCACCCGCGAAGGCCGGCTCGCCGGCGCGTTTCTCCGCAAGTACATCTTCCCCGGGGTGACGGGATACGTGGAGCTTCCGCGGCTGACGGCGACGCTGACCGCCGCTGGCTTCCCTGTTCGTGAACTCGCCGACGACACACCGAGCTGCGCCTACACCGTGCGGGACTGGGCGCTGGCGCTCCAGGAACATCACCACGCGCTGGCGCTAGTCCACGGCGAGGTCACGGTTCGAGCGTTTCTGCTCTACCTCTGGAGTTCGCATCACTTCCTCGCGACCAACCGGACCCAGGCGTATCACCTCGTCGTCGGCCGCACGCCCGACGGTTGACGCAACGCCCCGCCGACGGTGCAACGCGGACGCGCTGCTCGAGCAGTAGGCGTCTGCCGTACACGCGAGCCCACCGCCCAGCCCCGGCGGGCTAGGGAACCGCTGCACAAGCGGGTTCTCTGGGAGCCCGACCCAAGACTCGCCCCTGTGAAGGGGCAACCGCCGCGGGCCCTCACCCCCCGAGCTGCTCGAGGTCCCACGTCATGCCGAGTTCCGTGAACGCCTCACGGGCGCGCGCCGTGCAGGCATTGCTGTCGAGGTCGCGGAAGCGGTCGACCGGTCGCCCGTTCCACGCGAGCAGACGACCCGCCTCCGCCCAGACACGCGCGGTCTCCGGTCGTACGCCGAGCGCCTCGCCCCAGTCCACGCCGCGCGCGAGGACACGCAGGGCCTTCCGTCGACGGCCGAGCAGCCAGTGATAGCGACCCGCCAGGCGCAGGACCTCGGCTCTCCGCCAGGCGACCTTGCTGGCCGTGCCGAGCGCCGCTCGCACGGACTTCCGTGCCCGCCGCTGCCACGTGCGGCGGGCCGCCGTGTCACTGGAGCGCACGGCGTCCTCCAGCCGTGCCAGGTCGAGCAATAGTCGCGACCTGTCGTAAGCTCCGCCGTGAAACGGCGCCACCGGCCACGAGCGCGCGACGATCTCGGCGGCGTGGTGGAGCGTTTCCTCGGCACTGTCGAGCGCGCCGAGCAATGTCTGTGCCTTCGCCTTGGCGCCCAACGCCAAGATGTGAAGGACATCCTCGGGATTCTCCTCGTAGTATTCGTCGGCCGCCTCGACGGCCCGCGCGAGCGCGCCTTCTTCGAGCGCCAACAAGGTGAGCAGGTAGTAGTGATTCGTCTTGGCGAGGTCGTAGTTGAACTGGTCCCAGATCCAGTCGATCTCCTCGACGCAGGCGCGGGCACCCGCGAGATCGCCGCAGTGGAGGCGCTTCTCGCCGAGCAGGCCGAGATAGGTGGTCGGCCCCCAGATGCGCCCGTTGCGCACGCTCGCGGTGATACGCGCCGGCTCGATCTCATGCTCGTCGGCCCAGTCACCCTCGAGGACGCGGCCGGCGAAATTCATCGCGCGCTCATCGACGTGCTCGTCGTCCGAGGTAGAGGGCACCAGCGCGTGCGCCTGCTGAGAGAACCGTCGGCTGACGTCGAACGACAGGCCTCCAAACGCGAACAGCGCGGCCGCGCCTGCATAGAACTTACCGGCTCCGGGAACCGACGCCGGATCGACACGCTGAAGAAAAGCCAGCGTGTCCATACTGTCGAAGAGATGGCGGGTCGGTTGCGCCGTGACCGTGGCCTCGGCCCGTGCGTAGCGCAACTCCATGATCTCCCGTTGCCGCGTGGTCGCCTGGGGATGCCGCCTGCCCAAGCGGGGTCCGTACACCCGCGCGAGGACGGTCGTAAGATTGAGGGCGAAGTGCGCCCAGAGCCGCACGCCGCCGTCGAGCACGCGATCGCCGAGGAAGCGGAGCGCCGTGTTGAAGTGCTCGACCGCGTCGAGGAACCGTCCCCGGTAGTACAGCGCTTGCGCGATGCTCTTCTCCAGCAGCGCCCGTTTCTCCGGATCGCCGCCACCCGCGTGGATCTCAAGGTACAGCTTGGACGCCTCTTCGAAGAAGTGCAGGGCCTCGCTGGGCGCGGCGGCGCGCGCCGCCTCCGCGCCTGCCCGGAACAGAAAACTCTCGGCGCGCTCGGCCACACCGCCCTTGCCATAGTGGTAGGCAAGCATGCCGACATAACCCGGGAGGTCCTCGGGAAGCACCTCCTCCATGCTCTCGGCGACCTTGCGATGCTGCTCCTCGCGACGGGACTGCAGCAAGCCCTCGTAGGTGACTTCCTGAATGAGCGGGTGCTTGAACTCGTACTGGCGCCCGTGCAGCCACTCGGCCCGCGTCAGAAACTCGGCGTGGAGCAAGGCGTCGATCTCGTCGGCCAGGCGAGCGACGTTCTCCACCACACGGGCCAGCACCTCGACGGGAAACCGGCCACCGATCACGGCCGCCGCCTGCAACACCTGTCGCTTGGAGGCGTCGAGCGCATCCACACGCGCCATCACGAGTTCCTGGATCGAGCCGGGGATCGTGACCGTCTGGATCTTGTCGGTCGCGCGGAACAGGCCATCGACCTGCTCGGCGGCGCCCTCGTCGACCAGGCTGCGGACGACCTCCTCAATGTAGAAGGGATTGCCTTGCGCCTTCTCCTCGATGAGCTGACGCGTGGCGCTCGGGAGGTCTCCCCGGCGAAACAGGTTGTTCAGCATGCCGCGGGCGGCCTTGGCGTCGAGCGGCCGCAGCTCTATCTCGCTGGAGCGCTCAGCGTAGCGGGTGCGCGCCTGCTCGCGGACACGATCGGATGTGCTCGGGTAGCCCGGTCGACAGAGATTGATGAAGAGGATCGGACGGTCCTCGCTCAGGCGCAACAGCGACTCGAGCAGCTCGATCGACGAGACGTCCGCCCAGTGCAGGTCGTCCATGACGACGACGACCGGCTGCTGTGTACTGACCGCACGAACGAGCTGGGTCACGCTCCGCAATGTCAGCTTCTCCATCGCGTCGCCCTGCAACTCATCCAGACGCGCCCGCTCGGCCGCCGTGAGCTCGAGATTCAGCAGTTTCGCGAGAATCGGCAGCACGTCCTCGCGCTCCTCGGGCAGGACGCGATCGACAGTGGCGCGGAGCTTCCCGAGCGCCACCGTGTCGTCGTCGTGCTCCTCGATGCCTGCCAGCGACCGGCACAGATCGACGATCGCGTGAAAACTCCGAAGCCGGCCGGTCGCCAGCGAGCGGCCCTCGCACCACGTGAGGCCGCGTGCCTCCTCACTCGTCGTCAACTCGGCAAGGAGCCGGGACTTCCCGAGCCCAGCCGCGGCCACGACGCTGACGATGCCTCCCGTGCCAGCGTGCAGGCTCCGCAGCCCATCGCGGAGCGACGTGAGCTCTCGATCTCGACCGACGAGCCCAGAGAACACGCGGCGCCCGACACCGATGCGCGCTCGATGCAGCTGCTCGTGCTGCGAGCGCAGAGCGAAGGTTCCGAGCGCCGCCCCCGCCTCGACTTCGGCGTAGTCGAACACCTCCCGCGTCGCCCGCCACACCTCGGCGCCCACGTACACCTCGCCGGCCGGCGCCAGGTCCGTGAGCGCGTCCGCCATACTCACCGGGTCGCCCATCACGGCGAACTCGCTCACCAGATCCCCGCTGATGTCCCCGGCGATGCCGAGACCGGTGTTGATGCCGCTGTGCACGTCGAGACGCATGTCGGAGCCGAGGCTCTCACTGTACGCGCGCACCTCGCGTCGCATCTCGATCGCCGCGTTGACCGCGGCGCGCGGCGCGTCCTCGATCGCCACCCCCACCCCGAAGAGCGCCATCACGCAATCTCCGAGATACTTCTCGACGGTGCCGCCGTGTTTCCGCGCGATCTCGTCGAGCAGTCGCAAACAACCGACGACGACGGGATAGGCACGCTCGGCACCCGCGCGCTCGGTGAGCGCCGTGAACCCGGTAATGTCCGCAAACAGGATCGTCGCGCGCCGACGCTCGGTCTCCCCCGCCCGGTGTCCCTCTCCTGCCCGCTCGCGCTCGGCGCGGAGCGCGGGCTCGAGGAAAACGCCGCGGATCAAGTGCAGCGGATGTCCGTCGCCGTGTGCGAGAATCAGCTGTCGCGAGTCCTCCGAGAGCGGCGCTCCCGCCACCGCGTCGATCAGCGCATGGCTCTCATCGGGGGAGAGCGGCGCGAGTTGCATCTCGTCGGTGGTCGCCGGGTCGAGAGCGTCTCGCAGCGTCGCAAGCGTATCGGCAGGCTCGCGACGGCTCGCCAGCACCCACAGCACCGGACGCTCGGCCAAGCGCGCGGCGATCATCGGCAGCCGCGCCAATGACGGCGGATCGGCGCGGTGCACGTCGTCCACCACGAGGACGAGCGGGCGTACGGCTACCTGCCGCTCCACAGCCTCGACGATACGCTCGGCGAGCGCTTCGGTCGTTCCGGTCCCGGCGGCGTGGGTACCACCGGAACACGCCGCGAGCAGTCGTTCGAGAAGTCGCCCCTCCCCGCGGCGGTCGCCGGCGAGGGCGGCCGTCTGGATGATGCCGATGCCCGCGGTAGCAGCGCGGGTCGCGATCTCGGCAAGGAGACGTGATTTCCCTACGCCTTCCGCACCGACGACGAGGAGGGTGTGCCCCTTGCCGGTATGCAGCTCGTGAACCTGCGTCATCACGCGGTCGATCTCGGCGCCGCGACCCACGAAGGGGTAACTTGTAGCGACCTCCGCGCGCGCCCCTTTCGGGGCAACCAGGTCGAAGATCGCGACGTCGGCCTCTTTGCCTTTGAGCGGCATGCGACCGAGTGGCGCGTAGTCAAAGCCGGAGCGGCTTTCGTTCTCGGTCTCCGGACCGACGTAGATGTGCCCATGCGGCGCCTTCGCCTTCAACCGGGCGGCGACATTCACCGCATCCCCGAGGACATGGAATTCCCGTGCGACCTGTCCGCGCACGTCCCCCGCAACCATCGACCCGGTGTTGATGCCGATCACCAACCCGAGTCCAACGTCGAGATCCCGGCGATACTCGTCGAACTCCGCGCGCATTTCGATCGCGGCGGACGCTGCCTCGGAGGCAGGCGCGGGACTCGGCATCGGATATCCGAAGACGATCATCAGAGAGTCGCCAAGATACTTGTCGACCGCCCCGCCGTGACGGCGCGCCACGCCATCGACGACGCGCATGGCGCCCATGACCGCGAAGTACGCTCGCTCGGCACCAAGACTCTCGGAAAGCGCCGTAAAACCCACGACGTCGGCGAACATCACCGTCGCCCGCGCGAGACGCGCCCGCGGATCCACTGTACCAGTGCGCTCTGGGAAGGTTTCGTTCGACACGAGGTGCAATATCCCGGGGCAGAAGGTACGCCGTGCACCCAAACCCTAGCGGCCCGCTACGCAGCCATTCGCAAAGTCATCGACACCAGGCGAGCCACGAGGGCTGACGCAGCGTCAGGGCAACAACATCCCACAGATCGTCGCCGAAGGTCTACCGACTGAACTACAAGTGCCCCCGGCGTGACTCGAACACGCGGCACCAGGATTGAGAATCTTACGCCAGACGTTCTCTGCGGTGCTGTGAGGTGCGCTCAGGTTCGGATTCCGCGATCTGCGCCCGCGATACGTGCTATAGCGTTCCCTGAGGTGCCGTGAGGATGGTGACGAAATGGTGACAGCTTCGGGACGCTGACCAGCAAGACCGCTCCACACACCGGACGAACGCCTATCGGCTTTCGCCCCCACCGCGAAGAGGAAGCCCATCCGTGCCACTCACCGACGCGCCCCCTGCCGCCGGCGCTCGTACCGATGCTACCGCTTCTTCTTCGTGAGCGGCACGACAGCGGTGGGATTGCTCTCGCCGTCCAGCGACTGCAGGACGCAGGCCACCTGCTTGGCGTTGAGCGACTTCTGATCAGTGCGCCACACCTGACAAGAGTGCAGGACCCCAGCTGCGGGGGTGCCGGAGGCGCAGTGCGAGACGCCATCGGGCTGCAGCACCCGGGCGCATCCGCTGTCGTTCGTCGGGCGTCGGAACATGATGGTGAGCGATATCGGCGCTGTCGTCAGATTGGAGCAGCTGCAAACGGCACCGTTTGGACCCGCATGCAGTGGAGCAGAGGCCAGAATCGCCTCGCCCAAAGCGGCGCCGCTTGAAAGCAGAATACAGGCCGAAGCAACGACCGAAAGGACGGTCTTCATAGGGGGAGGTTCCTCTCTCAAGACAAGGTAAGCAACTTTCACCGAAGTGAATCTCAAACCGCACCCCTGCGTCAAGTAACCACCGGCCGCCGCGGGCCAGAGATGGACCCATCCGCGGCGCCTATCGGGTGCCTCGCAGCCGAGAATCCGCAAGTGCCCCCGGCGTGACTCGAACACGCGGCACCAGGATTAGGAATCTTACGCCAGACGTTCTCTGAGGTACTGTGAGGTGCTCTCAGGTGCAGATTCCGCGACTTGCAGCCTCGACACGTGCTGTAGCGTTCCCTGAGGTGCTGTGAGGGTGGTGACAAGGTGGTGACGACAACCCGTCCGGCGCAGCGCCCCCTGTTGCAGGCGCCGTTCCGAGTCGTAGCGATCGTGAAGCGCTGGGCGTGACGCGGAAGACGACTCAGGCGGCGTCGACCACGACCTTCCCGGGCCTGCGCTTCGGCCGAGCGTCGACGACGATACGCACGTCCCGATGAAGGGCGGTCAAGAACCGCATCAGGCGCTCCAACGAAAAATCGCGAAGCCGACCACGGTAGAGCGCGGAGACCTTCGGCTGATCGACGCCCAGCAGCTTGGCTGCTGCGGTCTGGCTGAGCCCTCGATCGTCGATGATGGCCGTGATCCTCGCCGCGAGCTGAGCCTTCGCGAGCGCCCCCTCGGCATCGCGAACGCCGATGTCGGCAAAGACGTTGCCGCCGCCCTTCTCTGCTCGTACGCGTGCCTTGGTCATCGTCTCTCCTTCGTTCGCCTTCGGTGGTACTCGGCAGCGGTTGCCAATCTCTGCTTCACGAGATCGAGATCCGCCTTCGGCGTCGCGATCCCGCGCTTGGCTTTCTTCTGGAAGCAGTGGAGGACGTAGAGTGCCTCGTCGAACCGGACCGTCTAGACTGAACGATAGGTTCCGCCGACATCGTTCTCCACAATCTCGAGGACGCCGGCACCTCCGTACCCTCTCAAGGGTTTCGCGGCCTCATGCTTCCGGCCGATCTGCGCCAAATACAAAGCGTAGCCCATGACCTCCTTGACCGCCTCAGGGAACGCCTTGAGGTCGCGCCTACAACTCCCAATCCAGACCACCGGCCTGGGAACAGCCACATCCGCCACCGTCGGTGTATGCCAGCACTAGCATGCCCCGTCAAGCACCCTCGGCCTCACCTCGTCACACCTGCGGCGAAGGGAGAAAGCCGCCACGCCACTTGGGGATGCCGGGTCTCCTCGCTGCGATCCACCGCGCCGCATCGGACGGCTCGCAGGTCGCTTCATGCCTACCAACGTGACGGCGGAGCAGAGGACTCGGTCGATTCGACCAACGCGCCAGCGACTCCCGCGTCCTTCAGGATCTTCGCCAGCAGCTTGGGTCCGACCCGCCTGCTGGGCCTTCTCGAAGTCGGTTTTGGCGTACACTACGGCTAGCTGATGCGGACAGAACTACCAAGGCGCGTGTGGGGGCGCCTGCGGCTATTGGCAACGATCGAGGACCCGAACCCGCGTTGTCCGCACAGGCCGCCCAACTGCTCATCGGGACCGGCTCGGCCTCACCGCCCGTCACCTCGTGCGCGGTGGGGGTCGCGAACCGCTCCACACGCAGGCCGGCACCGTAGCATCTGAAGTTGCCAGCCCAGCAGCCGGTCCGGTACCATCGTGATGAACCTCGTGTGATGTTCTCAACCGCTCTTCACTAGGAGACTCCCATGCTTAGGATCGCTCTTACTCTCGCTGCCGGCGCCCACCACGATCGTGGGTAAGACCATGCAGACGCCTCATGGTCCCGACGATGCACGCGCAGTCGTCGGCTTGCATGCCACAGCCTCTAAGCACTCCGCGGTAGATGCCGAGGGCCGTCTCAAGGTCGATCTCATCGAGGGACTGCGCTTTCGGCTGACACGTCCGGTACCGCACGAGGACGGCCACGTCATCGAGGTCGCGCGCACGGACTGGGAGATCTGCGACGAGCCCTTCGTGCAGGTCCACATGACGACGACGTATCCCGGGCGCATCCGGGCGTGGGGGCTGCACCAACGGTTGACCGACCGACTCTTCGTTGCCGCCGGTCTCGTCGAGATCGTCTGCTTCGATGGGCGAGTCGACTCGCCGACACAGGGCCGACTGAACCGATTCACGTTCAGCGATCGGAATCCCGGGCTGCTGACCGTGCCGCCCAACGTCTATCACGGCTGGAAGAACATTGGCGTAAACGAGGCGATCGTCCTCAACATGCCGACCTCGCGTTACACCCACGAGGCGCCTGATGCCCTCGACCTCCCGTACGAGTCCTCGGAAGCACCCGAGATCGTCCCGTTCCGGTGGTGAGGCCGACGAGCGAGGTCGCCACGCCGCGCGTCACCGTCATCATCGCCACCTACAACTGGAGCACCGTCCTGCCGTACTCGATCGGTAGCGTTCTTCGTCAAACACTCTCCGATTTCGAGCTTCTGGTGATCGGCGACGGCTGTACGGACGAATCCGGCGAGACGGTGACCCGCTTCGACGACCCACGTGTGCGTTGGCTCAACCTGTCAGCCAACACCGGACATCAATGTGGGCCCAACAACGAGGGTCTGCGTCAAGCACGCAGCAACGTGATCGCCTACCTCGGCCACGACGACCTCTGGCTCCCACGCCATCTCGAGCTCCTGGTGACGGCGATCGAGGCCGGAGCAGATCTCGCCTGCGGCATCACGGCAATGATCGCCCCGAGCGGATCGCGGACGTATGCACCGAACGATGACCCTTCGCGACGGTCCATCGTGTGGGATCTGCCGCCTACCGGCCTCGTCCACCGGCGGGAGCCTGCGCTCGAGGTCGGGGGATGGCGCCACCCCAGCGAGCTGCCGCTCGATCCCGAGATCGATCTCGTGGCACGAATGCGGGCTGCCGGCAGTAGACTAGCTTTCGTTCCCCGCTTGACGGCCGTAAAGTTTCCGGCATCCCTACGCAGGAACGTCTATCAGCTACGGCGCGCCGATGAGCAAGCCACCTGGTTTGCGCGCATCGGCCAGGAGCCCGACTTCGAGCAGCGAGAGTTGGCCGCGCTCCTTCTCGGTGTCGAGCGCCGCGTACGGGTGCTCGTACCGAAACGGATCCGACGCAGGCTGCAAACGCTTCGCTCTTGGCTGATTCCCCATCGGCAGCAACGTGCAGCGATCACCCGGCGGCGTCGCACGCGCGGTCTGCCCCCGTCACCTTAGAGAGGCCCTGTTCGTCCTCGTAGTCACGCTCGGTCTTCGGAAGCATGCGTCTCACAGACCTGAGGGGTCAATACGATGGGCCACGACGCTGATGCTGCAACAGCGCCCGAGGTCGCCAATCTAGGCATGTAGGGCAGCGACAACATGATGCCCCCGGCGTGACTCGAACACGCGGCACCAGGATTAGGAATCCTGCGCTCTATCCACCTGAGCTACGGGGGCGAAGGTGCTGCTGCAATGCGTTACCGGCTGCGGGACAGGCTGTCCAGGCTCAGTATCGGTTGCGGCGGTCGGCGGATCGCGACCGGAAAGTGGCCGCTTCTTGCCTGTATGCACAGTCGTGCCGTTGAACGTCACACGGTGTGCCGTCGAAAGTCACGCCTCTTGGGTATGGAGGGCCGGCCTGCCACGCCCGCCTTCTGGCCAGGAGCGCCGGCATGAGCACTCGTCAACCTCCCCTCTCGCCCCGCGTCGATGGGCGCCCTCGTCGGAACCGGCTGGGTCGAGGGCTCGCCGCCGTGCTGGGGATCATCCTGACGGCCTCCGCGGTGGCCGTCGCCGCGCCGCAAACCCCGAGTGGCCGAACACCCTTTGCCCAGGTGGGCGCGCCGCTCACGAACGGGCAGCGGACATGCACCGGCACCATGAACAAGCACCTGCGCGGCGTTGCGAAGATCGCCTTCGGCGTCGCGGTGAAGTGCGTGAAGCAGCACGGCCGGGGGCGCGTGTCGAACATCGCGGCATGCGTCGCTGCCGATCCAAGCGGGAAGATCACACGAGCACATCGGCGCGCGCTCGCAGCGAATCAACGAAAGTGCGCCGGCGCTGATCGTCGCGGCATCGCCAAGGATCCTCTCGCACTCGGGAGCGATCCGGGGGGCCTGACACAGGTGCGGAACATTCTCCTCACCGCCGCGCTCGAGGCCATCTTCGGAAACGACGTGGACGGCACGGTCGTCGATGCTGCGACCGACAAACAGAGCTCCAGGTGCCAGGAGCAGGTGGCAACCAAGGTCGCTCGCTGCCATGACGCGCTCGTCGCGGAATTCGTGCGCTGCAAGAAGGACGCACTGCGCGCCGGGAAGGCGCCATTTCCGGAGGGGGCGAACAGTACCGACGACATTGCGACCTGCCTCGGCCGTGACCCGAAAGGCCGGATCGCCGAGAAATGTGACCGTGTCATCCGCTCGAAGGTCGATGGTGTCCGGCAGGTCCTGCGAAAGAAATGCGTCGACGCGGGCGTCGACCTCGCTGCGGCGTTTCCCCAGTGCGGAACAGCCAACGCCGAGAGCGTCCACACCTGCCTCGTGTCGGCAACTCGGTGTCTCGCGTGCCGGGTGATCGATGCCGCCGACGGACTCGGCGCGGCTTGCGATCTCTTCGATGACGGCGCCGCCAATGCGAGTTGCCTGGCCCCGCTGCTATCGCCGACGGCGACCACGGCCATCGTGGGTGCGAGCGGGGGCGCGATCGTCTCGCCCGACGGTCGCCTGACGCTCGACGTTCCCCCCGGCGCCCTTCCGGGCGACACGACCATTCGCGTTCGGCGTCTGGCCCTCGACGAAATTCCGGCCGCGCTCCGCAATCGCGGGGTCGAGCGGCTCTACGACCTCGACCCCGACGGACTCGAGTTCGCCCTGCCGGTTGGCGTCACGCTCGACCTCGACAAATCGCCGCTCCTGCCCGATGGCACGGTCGGCGCCGACATGGGCGTGCTGTTCTCGCTCAGCGCCGACCGCAAACGCGCCGAGCCCCTTGCGAAGCCACGCGTCGAGATCGATGCGGTCAACGACCGCGTCCTGGTGCAAGGCGCGCTGTCCCACTTTTCCGATGTCATGACGAGCGATGCGATCATCAGCTTCGACGAGGGCGTGCTCGCGCGCATCACGATGTTCGACCCGCTGCCGAACTCGCGTATCTTTCTCAACTCGCCGTTCATCGTCGATGTATTCTACCAACTGGTCCGCGGCCAGCTCTTCGAGCCCTCCCCGGTATTCCACACCGACAAGACGGCGGGCAGTCCGACGATCGTATACACCGGTGAAGAGCGGCTCGAGATCGGCGCGGTCGGGAACCGGGGGGACTTCGCCCGCGAGATCATCCTCGACTATGCGTGCGGAAACACCCCCGGCCTCGGAGCCTATCAAGCCGAGGTCACGGTTGAGCACCCCGGCCTCACGGGATTCCTGCTCGATGCGTTCGATATCCTTCCAGGGATCGAAGCGACGAGCCTGATCGGTGACTTCACCGTCTTCATTACCGTGCCCATCCGCTGCGAGCCGTTCCAGCTCTGCGGCAACGACCCCCGGAACCCCGGCATGTGTTTCGGCGCCTGCCAGGATCCATTGCTCCGCGAATGCGCGCGACCGCGGCCCGGGGATCCGTGTGTGTGTACCGCGCCCTGCGAGACCCTGGCGCTCGACTTCTGCCGCGTCGGGACCTGCCCTGACGACCTGCAGTGCATCAGTGACGCAATCGGCTTCTGCGGATGCCTGCCGCCGCCGGCTACTCCGACGGTGCGCGCCGCCACCCCCACCCCGACTACGACCCCGACGCCGAATGCCACCATCAGCCCGTCGGTGACCGCGACTCCAGCGCCGCCAACCGCAACGCTCTCCGCGACCCCGACGGCGACCGCCACTCCGACGCCGACGGCCACCGCCACTCCGACCCCGACGCCTTCACAGACACCCGCGACGACGTTGTCGGCAACACCGACGGCGACTCCGACGTCCACGCTCCCGCCCTGCGACTTCGACGTGATTGCCAAGCAATGCGGTGGCGCCTGTCCCACCGACATGGTCTGCCAATTCGACGGCGATGACTGCGGCTGCGTTCCGGCGAATCAGCTCTGCGACATCGATCTCGCACTCGGTCAGTGCGGCGGTTTCTGCCCACGCATCGACCACTTCTGCCTGCACATCGGCGGCGGGGCATGCGGCTGCGTGCGCGCTGACGAACAGTGCGAGGGCGCGCAAGCCGAGCCGGAGGCCTGTCGCGTGCTCGGCTTCTGTCAGCTGGGACAGGTGTGCACGGGCGACGATGGGGAGTGCTTCTGCGTGGCGGCGCCGACCCCGACGCCGGTACCCACCGCCACGCCGCGTGACTTCGGCTGCAGCGACCTGAACGTCGTTCCCGACCCGGAGAACCCGACGCACGGCCATGTCTTCGTCGGCGGCACGTGCACCGAGTCGATGGCAGAGCTCGTCTTTCAGATCGTATCGGACAGCAGCTACACCAGCTTCGACATCCCCATGCCAGAGGCGGCCTTCGATAGCACCCAGCGGCCGTTCGACACCGTCCGCGGTACGAACCCGAATCCCAAAAGCAATCTCAAGGACGAGATTCTCGGATCGAAATTCACCACCGCGGACGCCAATCCCCACTCGGTTCAGGTGACGGCCACCAACGCCGCCGGCGACACCTTCCAGCAGGTCGTCGAGACCTCGGGCCCGTAGCACCCCCGAGACGCCTGATTCCTGCGACTTTCCGCGACTCCAGTTGACACGGCACTACCGGATTTGGTCTTCTGAGTGGCAGTAGTCCGCAAGGAGGATCGTGCCGTGAAGATTGTCGAGATTCGCCCCGCCCAAGGTGCGCGTGGCACCTGGATCGCCGTCGTCGTCGCCGTCGGACTGTCGCTGAGCCTCGCCGCCACGACGGCCCTCGCTCAGCCGACGGGCATCGTGCAGATCAAGGGCAAGCGCTACGTCGATGGGGAGGAGTCCAAGGTCAAATGCAGCAAGACCGAGGGCAACATGCTGGACGCGACGACGCTCGGCACGCGCGTCTTCACCCTGGCGAACACACCCGATTGCGCGATCTTCACCGACACGCCGGGCGACGGGGGCGTGCTCACGTTCACGGGCCTCGAGGACATGATCGCCAAGAACACGATCGTGAAGGCGCGCTACATCTTCAGTGGTGTCGAGACCGGTGGCCTGGTCGCCGGCGCGGCCCAGGGCATCCTTCAGGGCAAGTCAGAGATGGCGCGCTCCACCTTTCTCAAGGAGAAGGGCACGATCACGTACTCGTACGAAAACGAGTTCCTTCAGAACGTCATCTTCGTCGGCAAGTACGTCGCGAAGTTCTGAGCGCGCGTCAGCCGACGGCCGGGCGCGCGACGTCGTTCCCGGCTTCGATCCACCCCTGAATGCCCTGGGGCAGCACGTGCACGTCGGTGTATCCGGCCTCGACGGCCTTCCGTGCGGCACTCGGTGCAGCCGAACACATGCTGCTGGCGCAGTAGAAGACCAGGCTGCTGCCTTTCTCCGAAGGAAGCTCCGCAACGTCGTACTCGTAGCCCGTCAGCAGGAGTGCGCCCGGAATGATGCCGTACTTGTCGCGGGTCGAGGCGCCGTTGGCGTCGACCATGAGGGCGGCCTCCTTGCTATGCAGCAGGGCGGCATCCGCCACGCTGAGCGTCCGGAGATCGGAGTTGTCCGCCGTACAACCAACCAGCGCCGCCAGACCTGCTGCGACTGCGACCGCAATGAGTGTCTTCTGCATCCTATTCTCCTCCTTCAGGCGTTTCCTCTGTGCCTGGTAGCCCCGTCCAGCCGGCCAAGCAAGTAGGGTCTCAGCGGCGCCCCACGCGAAACCACCAATACACACCGCCGAGCACGAGGAGGGGCAAGGCCGCACGCCCGAAACGGCCGACGAGCAGCAGGCCACCGATGGCTGCCGCCGCCAGCACCAGGGGGTTGGTCCCAGCGGCGCGCGCCCCGATCCGTCCGACGACCCGCGTGGCATCGTACTGCCGGCGCCGCGCCGGGTCGCTCAGCACTTCGTAGGCCTCGTTGAGGTCGCGGATCCGGGTTGGGGCCTCTGCGGACGTATTCGTATCGGGATGCCACTTCCGCGCCAGGCGCCGATACGCGGCCTCGATGACTTCCGGATCGGCGGCCGGCGCAACCTGCAGAACATCGTAATAGTCGGGCACCCCTCCGCGATCAGCGCCCGACTTTGCGACCCGCCGACTCGAGAAACCGGAAGAGATCCGAGCCGGTCGAAAGCACGACCGTGCTCTTCTCGCCCTTCATGATCTTCCGGTACGCTTCCAACCGCCGTACGAATCCATAGAAATCAGCGTTCGGCCCATAGGCCTCGGCATAGGCGCGGGTCGAAAGCGCATCCCCTTCGCCGCGCATCTTCTGACTCTCTTCGTACGCCTTGGCCAGAATGATCGTGCGCTCTTTGTCGGAGGTCGCACGGATCTTCGCCGCTTCCTCCTCGCCCTCGGAGCGATAGCGTTTCGCCTCACGCTCGCGCTCGGCCTGCATGCGGGCGAACACGCTCGCCTGCACCTCTTCGGGTAGATCCGCGCGCTTGATCCGGACGTCGACGACCTCGATGCCGAACTGCTTCGTCTTCACCGCGGCATTCGTGGTCACCGTTTCCATGATCGGCTCGCGTTGCTCCGAGATGATCTTGGCAAACGGATGCGAGGCCAGCTCGCGCCGAAGGTCCGAGAACACGATGTCGTCGATACGGGCCCGGGCGCCGGCCTCGTCGCGGACGGTCTTGAAGAAAATGAGTGGGTCCGCGATGCGCCAGCGGGTGAGGTGATCGATCGCCACTCGCTTCTTGTCGAGTGTGAGATACTTCGCGGGGCTGGCATCGCTTGCCAGGATCCGACGCGGGAAGCGCAACACGGCCTCCACGACGGGCAACTTGAACTGCAACCCAGGCTTCTGGATCGTCCGCTTGTATTCACCGAACTGGGTGATGACCACCTGCTCCGTCTCATCGACGGTAAACAGGCACATGGACCCGGCGATGAAGAGCAGCAGCACCGGCATGGTGAGAAACCGAAGGCGGCTCATTTCGCATCCTCCTGTCCGGACACGAGGCGCCCGAGATCGCCGAGTGGCAGCAGCGGGACGACCCCCTGCCCGACCGCGGCATCGACCAGGACTTTATCGGTCGTCTTCAGCACGTCTTCGACCGCCTCGAGATGGAGCCGGTCACGCGTCACATCTGGCGCCTCACGATAGGCAGCGGCCAGCGCCTTGAAGCGCGCGGCGTCACCCTGGGCCCGCAGGACGCGTTCTTCCCGGTAGGCCTCGGCCTCCCGGAGCATCTTCTCGGACTCACCGCGCGCCTTCGGGAGCACGTCTTCACGATAGCCGCGCGCCTGGTTGATCAGCCGCTCGCGATCCTCACGCGCACGCACCACCTCGGCGAAAGCGTCCTTCACCTGATCGGGCGGGTCGACGGTCTGGAGTTGCACCTCGGTCACGGTGATACCCGACTCGTAGGTGTCCATCAGCCGCTGCAAGAAGACGGCGGTATCGTCCTGCACTTTCAGGCGGCCGGTCGTCAGGACATCGTCGATCGTGGAATTGCCGACCATGCTCCGGAGCGCGACCTCGGCGGCCGCATGGAGCGAACGCTCGGGCTCCTGCAGCCTGAACAGATACTTCACCGGGTCGCTCACCCGATATTGGACGATCATCTGCGCGTCGACGATGTTCTCGTCACCGGTGAGCATCAGAGCCTCGGCCGGTACGCGCTGAGTCGACGACGACCTGCCGGCGCGAGTCGAGGCGCCGCGCAGGCTCCCGGTGCTCCGAAACCCGACCTCGATCCGGCGGACGGCCTCGAAATTGACGACGTCCACCCGCTCGATCGGCTGCGGAAAGTGCCAATTGAGCCCGGCGGTCGTCGTGTTGTGATGCTTCCCGAGGCGACGTACGACCCCCTGCTCTCCTGGCCCGACCACGTAGAAGCCGGACGACAGCCAGAGCGCCAGCAACACGCCCATGATGATGAACGGCAGCGCGGGACCCGTCGAACGCAGGCGCCCCAGGGCGTCGTTCAGCCCGGGAATGTCTTGCAGCACCTGTTCCAGGTCTGCACCGTTGCCACGTGGACCGCGTGGTCCTTGGGGCATGCATCCACCTCCCTCAGAGACACCGGACCGGCTCCCATCGCCGGACCTTGGCTTCCACCCTCCAGTCTACGTGACCGAGCGCGGGGCGCAATGCAGGGAGCAGAGGCTGCTCCGCAAACCGCGTTGACCACCCGCGGACAGGGGGATAGAGCGCTCGCCCATGGCCGGCGCTGGCATATTCCGTCTCGGCATCGTGGTTCCGGCACTGGATGCGGCGGCCAGCATCGGCGCCGTGGTCACGGGCGCCCACGCCTCCGGGTATCCCGTCCTCGTGGTCGATGACGGCTCGACCGACGACACCGCGGCGCGGGGAGAAGCGGCCGGCGCCACCGTCCTCCGACATCCGTCCAATCGCGGCAAGGGCGCGGCACTGCGCACGGGCATGCTGCAGTTGGCCGCCGACGGCTTCTCGCACGCCCTGACGATGGACGCGGACGGACAGCATCTCGCACGCGAGATCCCGCAGATGATCACGGCGGCAACGGCGGCGCCAAGGGCACTCGTCATGGGCGCACGGATCATCGGCGATCAACCGGTGGCGTCCGCCAATCAGTTCGGCAATTGGTTCGCGAACGGCGCGGTGCGCATCGCCGCGCGGATGGACGCTGGTGACACACAATGCGGATTCCGGATCTATCCGCTCGCCGAAATCTTGCCGCTTCCCGTCTCGGGCTCACACTTCGAGTACGAAACGACGGTCATCGTGCACGCAGTGCGCGCTGGTGTCACACTCTGCTCGGTGCCGGTCGCCGTCTTCTACCCACCGGTCGCGCTCCGGCGATCACACTACCGCAATGTCCTGGACACACTCCGCATCATCCGCGCAATGGTGCCGCTTCTGATGCGTCGTTGAGGCGGCGGGTGCTACTATTGCGGCGCCTATCCCGAAGCGGTTAGCACAAAACCGAGCGTATTCTGGTGCGAGCGCAATGGCATTCGTCTTGCTCCTTACCGAGGACGGAGGGCATGAACGAGTGGAAAGACTTGCACCAGTCATTCGCGATCTTCGCAGTCGCCTTGGTCTCACACAGGAAGAGTTCGCCCATGCCCTCGGCATCACGGTGAGTACCGTGAACCGATGGGAAAAGGGCCACTCCGCTCCAAGCAAGCTGGCGCGCGCCTCACTGGCACGTTTCGCCGGCCGGCGCGGAGTCGCCGTCGAGAGCCTCCTGGAGGACACTCCGACCGAACTCCCGCCACCACCCCGTACCGAATCGTTCTAATCCGGCCAGCATCGTCCGTATCACTTCCTATGCCACCAGAAGGTGCGCTTCGCCGGGCCACGGATGCCCGGCGTCGCGCGCACCCGGCTCTGGGGCGCTTCCTCGACGATTGATGAACTGCCCGCGACCGCGTGCTCAGCGCGCGGGCTGAGCGGTCCGCGTTCGCCGTCCGGAACGCGGGGGGGTAGCTCGGCGGCGTGCGCCATCGGCGGTGCGGGCTTCGGTCCCAGCCCCCAGTTCACCGACGCGCTCCTCCAGAAGCTCGTCGGCACGCGCCAGCAGCACCTCGTCGTGGGTGTACTTCTCGATCATGAAGCTCAGATCCCCGAGGTCATGGATGAGCATCTGGACGGCCTGCTTCCGCCAGCGCCGGTCCTTCACGACCTGGAGCAGATCGACGACGACGTCCTCCAGTTCGGAGGCTTCGAGATCGAGCGCCATCCCGAGGGCGCGTTCGATGGTCACTCCCTGGCGCGCCTCATCGCAATAGCTCGAGAGCAGGGTCCGCAGGCGGGCCACCGTCGTTTCGTCGAACGCGATCTTCCGCTCGTCGGCGAGGGAGGGGTCGCTCTCGATCAGGCTCTCCACCAGGGCCAGCGCACCACAGTGCCCAGCCTCGTGCCGGGCCATGGAAAACCAGAAGCTCCGGAGCTCGTCGCTGTCTTTGAACACGGTGACGAACGCCGTGTAGAGCTGCATCGTCTTGCGCTCGAGCTCGATCGCCGTCTCGAGGACGTCGTGGATGGTCAGGTTCGGCTTCATCGCCATGTCGCCGCGTCTACCAGGAAGGATCAGATGTGAAAAGGCGCGGCCGCCCTCCAACGGGCGGCCGCGCCTGGTGTCTCGACTTACCGCGACCCTTGCCGCGGCGAGCGCATTACTTGCAGATCAGGTTTCTCCCGCGGAGCTGACACCACGGTTCGAGCGGGAACGGGTGGTAATCCGTCAGTCCGCATTGATCACGACCCGGCGTGCCACCAGCTGGCAACGCATTGTCGTTCAGCTCCACCGACACCTGGATCGGGGATTGCGCCTCCGGATCGGTGAGAGCAAAGAACGCGTCCCGCGTCTTCACGAAGGTCTGGATCATCCCCTCCTGCTTCCGCGAGAGGTCCTTCAGCACCAGCTTCTGCAGCCCGTTGTCTCCGGGCGGACGACGCTTGTCCTGATAGATCCACTTCTTGGGCGGGTCGCCCTTCACCTTCCAACCGACCTTCAGCTCGCCGTCGAACAGTCCTCCAGGCACGAGCCACTCGGCCAGGATCTCACCATTCGTGTCCTCGACGCGCACCTGCGCGCCGTGAATGTCGGGCGCCAGCACCGGCAGATCACTGCCCGTGATGAAAAAGCCCTTGAAGCGGAACTGCTCGTCCCCAAGCGGGGGGTCGATCCGCCGGAGCTTCGCCTGCGCCCGCGTCATGATGCCGCCGATATCGAGACGCGAGCATGGATCGCCGGAACTCAGCGCCGGCGGATTGAAGGCATCGCCGACGCAGGAGAGGTCGCCATCGAAGTCGTTGTCGAGATCATTCGGGCAGATGTCGCAAGCGTCACCAAAGACATCGCCGTCCTGATTCTCCTGCCCCGGATCCGAGACCGTCGGACAACCGTCATCCTGATCGCACACGCCGTCCGTGTCGGAATCGACGATCTGGCAGGTCAGGCTGCAGCACAGCCCGATGCCGTTGCCGGGACCGAGGTCACAGGTCTCACCCCCCGTCACGATCTCGTTGCCACAGCCGGTCGCGGTGCAGTTCGAGTCGCAGCCGTCTCCATCCACGAGATTGCCGTCGTCACAGGCCTCGAACACCTCCTGCACGCCGTCGCCGCACGCACCCTCGATCGCGCAGGTCGCGCTGCAGCCATCACCAGCTGAGAGGTTGCCGTCATCGCACGCTTCGACGCCCGTCACGATGCCGTTGCCACAGCCAGTAGCCGTACAGTTCGAATCGCAGCCATCGCCATCGAGGAAATTGCCGTCGTCGCAGCCCTCGCCCGGGTCTCCGACACCGTTCCCGCACGACGTGTCGAGGAACGAGTACACCGCACCGGCGTCCACCTTGCCGGCGACATCGTTGCGTGGCGCCCCCACGAAGATCGTCGAGCCGATCGCGACCAGGTCGGCCCCGAACTCATCGTCGACTTCAGGGGCCGTGCGTTGGAACGCTTGGAGATGCACGCCGGTCGCCGCATCGAAGAGATGCGCCGTCCCGGAGTTCAGCACCGGCAGGGCGCCCGCATCGAGCGCCTCCGCGCGGCGAGCACCGATCACGACCTTGGCCGGACCAACCGCGGCCACCGCGAAACCGAACTCGTCGTTGATGGTCGGCGTCGGGCTCTGCATCGACACCAGCAGGGTGCCGGCCGGATCAAAGATGTAGGCCGCGCCACCGCTCACGGCACTCGCGTCGATCACCGGCGCGCCGATCAGCGCGTTGCCACCGATGTCCGCGACGTCCTGCCCGAAGAGGTCGCCCTGGGCAGGTGTCGGATTCTCGATCGTGGTCACCAGTTGCTGAAGGGCGACCTCGTACACGTAGGCGCGTCCCGAATCCGTCAGCAGCGGGTCAAACGGCCCGGGCTGGCCGGCTGGGCGATCGTAGCGTCGCGCGCCGATCAGGATATCGGACCCGAGCGCGGCCACCGAGAAGCCGAACTCTTCTCCGGTGCTGCCTGTCGGATTCACGAAGGCCGCCGGCTGCGCGCCGGGACTTCCCGCCGGAACCAGATACACCATGCCGCCGATCGCTTGCGGAAGCTGCGAGTCGAAGGGGGCGCCGACGAGCACGTTGGCGCCAAACTCGGCGACCGACTGGCCGAAGCCGAGACTGACCGCCGGCTGTGGGTTGAAATAGGACTCGATGAGCGCGCCGGTCGCGCCATCGAAGCGATACACGGCACCGGCGTCGGTTCCGACGGTGTCATCGAGCGGTGTGCCTACCAGAATGTCGTTGCCGAGCGCGGCAAGCGCCAGCCCGAATTGGTCGCCGGCCTGCGGCGTCGGATTGTCGATCGTACGCAGCACGATGCCGGTGTCCGCGGCCAGCAGATAGACACGCCCGACGTTGATGGCACCTGCCGCGTCGTACTGCGGCACCCCAACCAGCAGGTTGTTGCCGACGCGCGCCACCGTACGACCGAAGAAGTCGCCCGACGAAGGCACCGGGTTCAGGAACTCACGCTGACAGGTCTCCGAACAGCCGTCTCCACCGACCAACCCGCCATCGTCGCACTGCTCGCCACCCGTGACGATGCCATTGCCGCAGCCGGTCGGCGTGCAGTTCGAGTCGCAACCGTCGCCGTCCATCAGGTTGCTGTCGTCACAGATCTCGCCACAGGACCCCTGCACGACACCGTCGCCGCAGATCATCGGATCGCCGATACATACCCCCGACATGCACTCGTCGAGAATGGTGCAGACATCGGTATCGTCGCACGCGGTGGCATCCGGCAAGAGCACGTCGGCCGGGCATGGGGCGGTCGCGCCGTCGCAATTCTCGGCGGGATCGCAGACATCCGTCGTCGCACGGCACTCGGTCGTCACCGGCTCGAACGCATCGGCCGGACACGCCACCGCCAGGCCGTCGCAACTCTCGGCAATGTCGCAAACGTCAGCCTGCGCGCGGCATTCGGTCGTCGCGGGCTCGACCGCGTCGGCCGGACACGCTGCTACCAGGCCGTCGCAATTCTCCGCAACGTCACACACATCGGCGGCGGCCCGACACTCGGTCGTCACCGGCTCGAAAGCATCAGCCGGACACGCCACTGCCACGCCGTCGCAATTCTCCGCGAGATCGCAGACATCGGCGATCGCCCGGCACTCGGTGGTCGCCGGCTCAACAGCGTCGGTCGGGCACGCTGCGGCCAGGCCGTCGCAATTCTCCGCGATGTCGCACACATCGGCCGTCGCCCGACACTCCGTCGTCACCGGCTCGAAGGCATCGGCCGGACACGCCACCGCCGCGCCGTCGCAATTCTCCGCGACATCGCACACATCGGCTGCTGCCCGACACTCCGTCGTCACCGGCTCCACCGCATCAGCCGGACAGGCCACGGCCGCGCCGTCACAGTTCTCGGCGACATCACACACATCGGCTGCCGCCCGACACTCCGTCGTCACCGGCTCGACCGCATCAGCCGGGCACGCCACGGCTGCGCCGTCGCAGTTCTCGGCGACGTCGCACACGTCGGCCGACGCCCGACACTCCGTCGTCACCGGCTCGACTCCATCAGCCGGACAGGCCGCCGTCGCGCCGTCGCAGTTCTCCGCGATGTCACAGACCCCTGCGGTCGCCCGACACTCGGTCGTCACCGGCTCGAACGCGTCGCCCGGACAGGCGACCGCGGCGCCATCGCAATTCTCCGCGATGTCGCACACACCCGCCGACGCCCGGCACTCGGTCGTCACCGGCTCCACCGCATCGGCCGGGCACGCCACCGCTGCGCCGTCGCAGTTCTCGGCGACGTCGCACACATCGGCCGCCGCCCGACATTCCGTCGTCACCGGC